>ENA-OPYP01000053-OPYP01000053.1-human-gut-metagenome-genome-assembly--contig:-NODE-53-length-10243-cov-1.650059_pt1 | contig 10243 bp, 5 predicted proteins | sample MGYA00242638_ERZ504484 | MGnify/ENA primary metagenome ERZ504484 (study PRJEB26092, sample SAMD00036300) | human gut metagenome | host: Homo sapiens | study: EMG produced TPA metagenomics assembly of the... | reverse complement strand
TTTGCTTTTCTTATCCTTGTTTAAAGGATTTGAAAATACAGGAAAGAGAAAAAATGAAAAAAAACTTCCGAAAATATTTGGAAGATATGCTTTAAAGTTCTTACCTTTGCATCCGCTTTCTGAAAAGAACAGCAATCGTGAAACGAGCGATCTTTGAACAGATTTACATAAACAATACAAGTAGTACAAGAGCAGGTGCTTCGCAAATTAATAATTGGAAACTAATGATTAAGGCGCGTCGTACCTGGGTAAAACAAAAGAACCGTCAATACCTATTCTATATAGATTAGGTAAATTCTATATAGATTAGGTAAAGATAAACTTTTTGAATTCGAGCGTCCTGAACAGATAATTAAGCTGTCGCACTTTAATTTTTAATTTGCGCAGTCAAGATACTTTTACAATGAAGAGTTTGATCCTGGCTCAGGATGAACGCTAGCTACAGGCTTAACACATGCAAGTCGAGGGGCAGCATGAACTTAGCTTGCTAAGTTTGATGGCGACCGGCGCACGGGTGAGTAACACGTATCCAACCTGCCGATGACTCGGGGATAGCCTTTCGAAAGAAAGATTAATACCCGATGGCATAGTTCTTCCGCATGGTAGAACTATTAAAGGATTTCGGTCATCGATGGGGATGCGTTCCATTAGGTTGTTGGCGGGGTAACGGCCCACCAAGCCTTCGATGGATAGGGGTTCTGAGAGGAAGGTCCCCCACATTGGAACTGAGACACGGTCCAAACTCCTACGGGAGGCAGCAGTGAGGAATATTGGTCAATGGACGAGAGTCTGAACCAGCCAAGTAGCGTGAAGGATGACTGCCCTATGGGTTGTAAACTTCTTTTATACGGGAATAAAGTGAGGCACGTGTGCCTTTTTGTATGTACCGTATGAATAAGGATCGGCTAACTCCGTGCCAGCAGCCGCGGTAATACGGAGGATCCGAGCGTTATCCGGATTTATTGGGTTTAAAGGGAGCGTAGGCGGACGCTTAAGTCAGTTGTGAAAGTTTGCGGCTCAACCGTAAAATTGCAGTTGATACTGGGTGTCTTGAGTACAGTAGAGGCAGGCGGAATTCGTGGTGTAGCGGTGAAATGCTTAGATATCACGAAGAACTCCGATTGCGAAGGCAGCTTGCTGGACTGTAACTGACGCTGATGCTCGAAAGTGTGGGTATCAAACAGGATTAGATACCCTGGTAGTCCACACAGTAAACGATGAATACTCGCTGTTTGCGATATACAGTAAGCGGCCAAGCGAAAGCGTTAAGTATTCCACCTGGGGAGTACGCCGGCAACGGTGAAACTCAAAGGAATTGACGGGGGCCCGCACAAGCGGAGGAACATGTGGTTTAATTCGATGATACGCGAGGAACCTTACCCGGGCTTGAATTGCAACTGAATGATGTGGAGACATGTCAGCCGCAAGGCAGTTGTGAAGGTGCTGCATGGTTGTCGTCAGCTCGTGCCGTGAGGTGTCGGCTTAAGTGCCATAACGAGCGCAACCCTTATCGATAGTTACCATCAGGTTATGCTGGGGACTCTGTCGAGACTGCCGTCGTAAGATGTGAGGAAGGTGGGGATGACGTCAAATCAGCACGGCCCTTACGTCCGGGGCTACACACGTGTTACAATGGGGGGGTACAGAAGGCAGCTACACGGCGACGTGATGCTAATCCCGAAAGCCTCTCTCAGTTCGGATTGGAGTCTGCAACCCGACTCCATGAAGCTGGATTCGCTAGTAATCGCGCATCAGCCACGGCGCGGTGAATACGTTCCCGGGCCTTGTACACACCGCCCGTCAAGCCATGAAAGCCGGGGGTACCTGAAGTGCGTAACCGCAAGGAGCGCCCTAGGGTAAAACTGGTGATTGGGGCTAAGTCGTAACAAGGTAGCCGTACCGGAAGGTGCGGCTGGAACACCTCCTTTCTGGAGTGACGTCTCGACTCGATCGTTGGTTCTTGAAGTTATGCTTCCATAAGAACCTCTTGTACTGCGCGTACTTGTTTATTAAAATATACGAGAAAAGTAGAAGCCGAGCCGTAAGGCGAGGGTTTGACTGACAGTCCTATAGCTCAGTTGGTTAGAGCGCTACACTGATAATGTAGAGGTCGGCAGTTCAACTCTGCCTGGGACTACTTCAAAGTTGAAAACTGAAAATTGACAACTGAAAATCGGGAACTCTCCGGATTTTCCACTTTCCAGTTTCCGTTTTCCACTTATAAGAAGGGGGATTAGCTCAGCTGGCTAGAGCACCTGCTTTGCACGCAGGGGGTCAACGGTTCGAATCCGTTATTCTCCACTCCGTTTTGATTATTGTTTTATAATTGAAACACCGTTCTTTGACATGATGTGACCAAAAAAAAGTAAAGTTAAAAGCTGAAAGTATATATCGACCATACGTGATCGGTAAGACAAAAAGTAAGTAAGGGCACATGGCGGATGCCTTGGCTCTCGGAGGCGATGAAGGACGTGATAAGCTGCGATAAGCTGCGGGTAGGTGCAAATGACCTTTGATCCGCGGATTTCCGAATGGGACAACCCGGTACTTTGAAGAAGTATCATCCTGCATTGCAGGAGGCTAACGCAGGGAACTGAAACATCTTAGTACCTGCAGGAAAAGAAAATAAACAATGATTCCCCCAGTAGTGGCGAGCGAACGGGGAATAGCCCAAACCATCCATGTTACGGCATGGGTGGGGTTGTAGGACCACGCCGTGGCAAGAAAGTTGGTGAGCAGAATGTTCTGGAAAGTACAGCCATAGAGCATGACAGCTGCGTATGCGAAGCCAAGCGAAGCCTAGTGGTATCCTGAGTAGCGCGGAGCACGAGGAATTCTGCGTGAATCTGCCGGGACCATCCGGTAAGGCTAAATACTCCCGAGAGACCGATAGTGAACCAGTACTGTGAAGGAAAGGTGAAAAGCACTTCGAACAGAAGAGTGAAATAGTTCCTGAAACCATGTGCCTACAAGCGGTCGGAGCACCTTTTGGTGTGACGGCGTGCCTTTTGCATAATGAACCTACGAGTTACTTTTTCCGGCGAGGTTAAGGATTTCAGATCTGCAGCCGAAGCGAAAGCGAGTCTGAACAGGGCGTATAGTCGGAAGGAGTAGACGCGAAACCAAGTGATCTACCCTTGGGCAGGTTGAAGGATGGGTAACACCATCTGGAGGACCGAACCAATAAGCGTTGAAAAGCTTCTGGATGACCTGAGGGTGGGGGTGAAAGGCTAATCAAACTTGGAGATAGCTCGTACTCCCCGAAATGCATTTAGGTGCAGCCTTGACTTATACTGGCATGAGGTAGAGCGACTGATAAGATGCGAGGGCTTCACCGCCTATCAAGTCTTGACAAACTCCGAATGCGTGTCAGTTCTATGTCAGGAGTGAGGGCATGGGTGCTAAGGTCCATGTCCTAAAGGAGAACAATCCGGACCAACAGCTAAGGTCCCGAAATGAATACTAAGTTGAACTAACGAAGTCAGATTGCTAAGACAGCTAGGATGTTGGCTTGGAAGCAGCCATTCATTTAAAGAGTGCGTAACAGCTCACTAGTCGAGGAGTTTGGCGTGGATAATAATCGGGCATAAGTATTCTACCGAAGCTTTGGGATGAGAAATCATCGGTAGGGGAGCATTCCACTCTGCGTCGAAGGTGAAGCGCGAGCTTTGCTGGAGCGTGTGGAAAAGCAAATGTAGGTATAAGTAACGATAAAGGGGGTGGGAAACCCCCTCGCCGAAAGACTAAGGTTTCCTGATCAACGCTAATCGGATCAGGGTAAGTCGGGTCCTAAGGCTCAGCCGAACGGCGAGGCCGATGGCAGAACCGGTTAATATTCCGGTACTACCTGTGGGAGTGACGTGGAGACGGAGTCGTGACAGCGCCGCGGACTGACGGAATAGTCCGTTGAAGGGTGTAGATGCTGATTGTTCCAGGCAAATCCGGAGCAAGAGTCGAACCTGATAGTATGGAGCGTTCTTAGAACAATCCAATAGTGCGTGTAATCATACTTCCAAGAAAATCCGCTAAACTTAATCCTGCAGGTACCCGTACCGCAAACGGACACACGTAGTCGGGTTGAATATACTAAGGCGCTTGAGTGATTCACGGTTAAGGAACTAGGCAAACTGACCCTGTAACTTCGGGATAAAGGGTCCTCGCTTTACGGCGAGGCGCAGAGAATAGGTCCAGGCAACTGTTTAACAAAAACACAGGGCTGTGCAAAATTGAAAGATGAAGTATACAGCCTGACACCTGCCCGGTGCTGGAAGGTTAAGAGGAGATGTCATCGCAAGAGAAGCATTGAATTGAAGCCCCAGTAAACGGCGGCCGTAACTATAACGGTCCTAAGGTAGCGAAATTCCTTGTCGGGTAAGTTCCGACCTGCACGAATGGTGTAATGATCTGGACGCTGTCTCAACCGTGAGCTCAGTGAAATTGTAGTATCGGTGAAGATGCCGATTACCCGCGATGGGACGAAAAGACCCCGTGAACCTTTACTATAGCTTAACATTGAATTTGGGTAATTGATGTGTAGGATAGGCCGGAGGCTTTGAAGCGGGCACGCCAGTGTCCGTGGAGCCGCTGTTGAAATACGGCCCTTTGATTATTTGAGTTCTAACCCGTTGATGCGGGGACACTGTTTGGTGGGTAGTTTGACTGGGGTGGTCGCCTCCAAAAGTGTAACGGAGGCTTCTAAAGGTGCCCTCACGACGATTGGTAACCGTCGGCAGAGTGTAATGGCATAAGGGCGCTTGACTGGGAGACTTACAAGTCGATCAGGTAGGAAACTAGAGCATAGTGATCCGGTGTTTCTGTATGGAAAGGACATCGCTCAAAGGATAAAAGGTACTCCGGGGATAACAGGCTGATCCCTCCCAAGAGCTCATATCGACGGAGGGGTTTGGCACCTCGATGTCGGCTCGTCACATCCTGGGGCTGGAGAAGGTCCCAAGGGTTGGGCTGTTCGCCCATTAAAGTGGCACGCGAGCTGGGTTCAGAACGTCGTGAGACAGTTCGGTCTCTATCTATCGTGGGCGCATGAAATTTGCGTGGCTCTGACACTAGTACGAGAGGACCGTGTTGGACTGACCTCTGGTTTACCGGTTGTGCCGCCAGGTGCATTGCCGGGTATCTAAGTCGGGATTGGATAAGTGCTGAAAGCATCTAAGTACGAAGCCAGCCACAAGATTAGATTTCTCAGGGTCGTTGTAGACTACGACGTTGATAGGATGCAGGTGTACAGGCAGCGATGTCATAGCCGAGCATTACTAATTGCCCGTCCACTTTTTGCCTTCCGTGTATGGAGGTATATACGTTCAGCAATATATGGACACTTTACTTTTTTTCTCATCATGTCTGCCTTATTCAGGTGACTACAGCACTGGGGTTCCACCTCTTCCCATTCCGAACAGAGAAGTTAAGCCCGGTCACGCCGATGGTACTGCGTAACAGTGGGAGAGTAGGTAGTCGCCGTTTTCAGAAGAAGCCTCCGTGTCTGATAAGGATACGGAGGCTTTGTTCGTTTTATATACCTCTCCTCTAACATTCCGTTTCTACCGCTAATCACTATACCTTATTATATATAATTATTCATCATATATTCATCAGATTAATTCCCGAATTAAGGTGCTAAATGAATGATTAAAAACGTTTAAATCAGTATTTTATATCCTATTTCCACTTTCGTATTTCATATATTCTTCGTACCTTTACAGTGTATTAAAAGGTATAGTAAATCCTTTAATCAGTGAACAATTTAATCTTTTTACAAAAGAAAGTAACATAGCTGTAAAACAAATAAGAGAGACATCTGTTATTTTATTGTAGAATCATTAGACGACATGAAAACAACTGTAAAGACATTCTGGATATGCATGCTAGTGATGTTGACTTGCAGCATTAGCGGTAAAGCCATTGACCTGGTGCAGGTGGATGACAGAATGGCCGGAACTGCTGAAGTTTCCGCTTCTTTATCTTCATGTTCTTCTACTTCCGACAATAGTATTGACAAGAAGAATTCATTGTTCACGAATACCAAGTTCGCATGGACTACGGATGTCGAACTGGGAAACAAACCGGTTTCCGAAACTTACTCTTCTCATCAACAGCGTTTGCGCAGGGTGATTGAAGACAATCTTTTCCTCAGAAAACATTCTTTTTGATGTTATCCAACCACGAGAATCTACTCGTGCAAGGCCGCTCTAAATTATACTACTCAGATAAAGACCCGTACTATGCATTGACGGGCAGTGATTACTATATTTATACGCTTCGGCGGATTTTGATTTAGCCAACTTTTCTTCTTATTGATTTCCCCCTTTTTCTCCTTATTGTCTTGAAGAGACTGAAGGCAGGTGACCTTTAGTGTACATATATGTTAGTTAAGGTTGCAAGGATGATTACGCCCTGTCGGTTCGTAAGCGGGAAGTCGTATCCCTATGCTTTATTTTCAAAACTCTATTTAAATACCAACAATTAAACTTTTCATCATGGAAACTACTCAAAAAAAAAGCAGCCTCTTTTAAAGGCATCAGATCCGCCGGTTGGGTAATCGTAATCTGTTTTATCATCGCCGTGCTTATTTTTCACTTTGTGTTGGGAAATCCCTCCAACTTTATGAACAACGACCCGAACAACCATCCGTTGCCGGGTAACTTCCTCGGTACCATCTATAAAGGTGGATTCATTGTTCCTGTAATTCAAACGCTTTTGCTGACTGTCATCGCACTGAGTATTGAACGTTATATTGCCATTGGCGCTGCCTTTGGTAAGGGGTCATTGGTGAAATTCGTAGCTAACATCAAAGCAGCCTTGGCTGAAGGTGATATGAAGAAGGCACAACAAATCTGCGATTCACAACGTGGTTCTGTAGCCAATGTGGTAAATGCCACTTTGAAGAAGTATGCCGAGATGGAGAATGACACAGAGCTGTCCAAAGACCAGAAACTGCTTGCCATCCAGAAGGAATTGGAAGAAGCCACTGCGCTGGAACTGCCGATGATGGAGCAGAATCTTCCTATTATTGGTACCATCACGACTTTAGGTACATTGATGGGATTGCTTGGTACGGTTATCGGTATGATCCGTTCATTTGCCGCTCTTGCAGCCGGAGGTTCAGCCGACTCCATGGCTCTGTCGCAAGGTATTTCCGAGGCTTTGATTAATACTGCCTTCGGTATCTTGACCGGTGCATTGGCCGTTATCTCCTACAACTATTATACAAACAAGATTGACAAGTTGACTTACAGCCTCGATGAGGTTGGTTTCTCCATCGTGCAGACTTTTGCAGCTACCCATAAATAGTTGACTGCTGATAGTTGGAGCTGCGCTGTGACGTAGGCTTCTATTATCTATTCAACGAATGAATTCTCAATTTTAATTTTCAATGAAACGATTATGGGCAGAGCGAAAATAAAAAAGAAAAGTACGTTCATCGATATGACGGCGATGAGTGACGTAACTGTACTGCTGCTGACCTTCTTCATGCTGACTTCTACGTTCGTGAAGAAAGAGCCGGTACAAGTAACGACTCCCGCCTCTGTATCCGAGATTAAGATTCCGGAGACAAATGTACTCCAGATATTGGTCGATCCGAGCGGAAAAGTATTTATGAGTCTGGACAAGCAGTCCGACTTGCGCGAAGTGCTGGAAGCTATGGGGCAGGAGTATGGAGTGACTTTCACTCCGGAGGAAACTAAAAAAATTCATGCTGGCGTCTACCTTTGGTGTGCCGATGAAGAGTATGAAGAAATACCTCGACTTGCCGCAAGACCAGCAAGATGCTGTATTGAAGAATGAGGGGATACCGACAGACAGTATTGACAATCAGTTCAAGGCCTGGGTACGCAACGCCCGTGCAGTGAACAGTGATTTGCGCATTGCCATCAAGCAGATGCCAATACTCCTTATTCCGTAATAAAAAATGTGATGAACTCACTTCAGGACCTCAGAGAGAACCGGTACAACCTGATTACTTCTCTGAAGACCACAAGTGAAGAGTGACAAGCTACGAGTTACAAGTAGAACAAGAAAGGAAACATTATGGCTGAAATACAAGAAAGCGGCAACAAGAAAGGTGGAAAAAGCAAGCAGAAGAAAATGACTGTCAGGGTGGACTTTACACCTATGGTGGACATGAACATGTTGCTGATTACCTTCTTTATGCTTTGTACCTCACTGAGCAAACCTCAGACCATGGAGATAAGCATGCCGAGCAATGACAAGACCATCACCGAGGAGCAGCAGACCAAAGTCAAGGCTTCCCAAGCCATCACGCTGTTGCTGGGGGATGACAACAAGTTGTATTATTACGAAGGGGAACCTAACTACAAGGACTATACTTCACTGAAGGAAACTACCTATCAGGCGGATGGTCTGCGGGCAATGCTTCTGCAACGTAATAGAGTTGCTGTGAACGAGGTGAACAGACTGAAGCAGCAGAAACTGGATCTTAAGATATCAGAGGATGACTACCGGAAACAGCTTTCCGGGATAAAAAGCGGAAAGGATACGCCGACAGTCATCATCAAGGCTACCGATAAGTCTTCGTACAAGAATCTGATTGATGCTCTCGATGAAATGCAGATATGTAATATAGGTAAGTATGTGATAACGGATATTGCCGAAGCCGACGAGTTCTTGATGAAGAACTACGAAAGCAAGGGCGAATTGTCCCAGAACATTGCTGAATGATGTGTAACACCCAAAGAAAGGAAAGAATATGGCTAAAGTAGATTTAAGCTCCCAAGCATGGTGTGACCTCGTGTTCAGTGGTAAGAACAAAGCATATGGAGCCTATAAGATGCGTGAGACCTCTCCCAGACGGCACAACATTGCCGTGATACTGGTAATTGTAATTGCATTGATAGGTTTCAGTATCCCTACGCTGATAAAGATGGCTACCCCCAAACAGAAAGAGGTGATGACCGAAGTGACTACCCTTTCGCAGCTGGAAGAACCGGAAGTGAAGCAGGAAGAGATGAAGCGGATAGAGCCCGTGGCCCCACCGCCGCCTGCATTGAAAAGCTCCATTAAGTTTACCGCTCCCGTCATCAAAAAGGATGAGGAAGTGAGGGACGAGGATGAAATAAAAAGCCAGACAGAACTGACGGAAACGAAAGTTGCCATCTCCATTGCCGACGTGAAAGGTAATGACGAGGAACACGGCAAGGACATCGCCGACTTGAAACAAGTGGTGACGCAGGCCGAACCGGAACCTGAAAAGGTTTTCGATATGGTAGAGCAGATGCCCCAGTTCCCCGGTGGTCAGGCCGAGATGATGCAGTTCATCAGCAAGAATATGAAGTATCCGACCATTGCCCAGGAAAACGGTACGCAAGGGCGTGTAACCTGCCAGTTTGTGGTAGGTGCCGACGGCAAGGTGCGTGATGTGAAAGTGCTGAGAGGTGTAGACCCCTATCTGGATAAAGAAGCTGTCCGTGTGATTATGTCCATGCCCAAATGGATTCCCGGCAAGCAGAATGGTAAGGCCGTATCGGTGAAATATACGATACCGGTGATGTTAGATTACAATAAGTGTGTGTGTTATGAAAACGGTGAAACAACTTCAGCTTTCAGGCTTGCTGGTGCTGCTGACTCTGCTGTCTGCCTGCCAAAGCAAGCCCAAGGACGGACAAACGGATACGTATACCTCCGGTGTGATTGCAATTGCTGCGGACGAAAGTTTCCAGCCTATTGTGCAGGAAGAAATTGACGTGTTCGAAGGACTGTTCCCCTTGGCAGGAATTGTGCCCCGTTATGTGACGGAAGTCGATGCCGTCAACCTCTTGCTCAAGGACAGTCTGCGGTTGGCAATAACCAGTCGCAGACTGACTCCCGAAGAGATGAATTCCTTCAATAGCCGGAAGTTTTTTTCCGCAGGAGATAAAGATTGCTACGGACGGGCTGGCATTGATAACCCATCTTGGCAATCCAGATTCATTGATTAGTGTGAAGGACATCCGCCGCATCCTGACGGGTGATGCGAAGCAGTGGAAAGATATCTATCCGGCTTCCCGTCTGGGGGATATCAGTCTTGTGTTTGACAACAAGAACTCCAGTACCGTACGTTTTGCTGTCGATTCCATCTGTAAGGGTGTACCGCTTTCCAGTCAGTTGAAAGCGTTGAAAACCAATAGGGAGGTGATTGACTACGTGGCCCGCACGCCTGATGCCATCGGTATTATCGGCGTGAACTGGCTGAGCGACCGGAATGACAGTACGGGGCTCTCTTTCAGTAAAG
>ENA-OPYP01000052-OPYP01000052.1-human-gut-metagenome-genome-assembly--contig:-NODE-52-length-10254-cov-0.662289_pt1 | contig 10254 bp, 10 predicted proteins | sample MGYA00242638_ERZ504484 | MGnify/ENA primary metagenome ERZ504484 (study PRJEB26092, sample SAMD00036300) | human gut metagenome | host: Homo sapiens | study: EMG produced TPA metagenomics assembly of... | reverse complement strand
GTGGATTGTTTCGGCGGTACCGATACAGGCCAGGTCACCGTCACCCTGATAAGTGAAAACGAGACGGTCGGGCCATAAGCGTTTGATAGCCGTAGCTACTGCAGGTGCACGTCCGTGAGCGGCTTCCTGCCAATCGATATCTATATAGTTGTAGATAAATACGGCGCATCCCACAGGGGAGATACCTACGGCTTTATCTTCCAGTCCCATTTCTTCGATAACTTCGGCTACGAGTTTATGAACTACGCCGTGACTGCATCCCGGGCAGTAGTGCATGGGATTGTCGTTCATCAGAGTCGGTTTCTTGGCAACCAGATTCTCGGGCTTTATAATATCTTCTTTTGTCATAATCACTTCTCCTATCTGTTGGTGAACCGTATGAAAAACTCCATCAACTTGACGAATATCGCCGCGCCGCAGACGTAGATGAACAGCTTGAAGTCATCTTTTGCAGCAAAATATATAATGATAGCTGCCAGGGCAAGTACCATGAAGAGAATGTTCAGTACGTTTCTTATTTTATCAGGATTCATTTCTTAATCAGTTTTTCTTTCAATGCATCTACTATCTCATCCGGATCGGGAACAATGCCGCCGAGGCGTCCGAAATGTTCCACTTTCACTTTACCGTTCACGGCAAGGCGGACATCTTCCACCATCTGTCCGGCATTCAATTCTGTAACGAGCATACCTTTCACCTTGTCGGCATACGCGGCAATGGCTTTGGTCGGGAACGGCCACAACGTGATGGGGCGGAGCATACCTACCTTTATTCCTTCTTTGCGTGCCAGCTCCATTGCTTTCTGTCCGATGCGTGCCATAGAGCCGAAGGCTACAATCAGGTAGTCGGCATCATCGCAATGAATTTCCTCGAAGCGAACCTCATTCTCTTCTATCTGCTTGTATTTGGCCTGGAAACGGATGTTGTTCTTTTCCATTTCTTCCGGTTTCAGTTCCAATGAGGTGATGACGTTGGGTTTGCGGCCATTGGTTCTGCCGGTAGTGGCCCATGGGCATTGTTCGATGACTTCCGCATCGGTGCGGCGTGGCTTTTGTACCGGGAGCACCACTTTTTCCATCATCTGGCCGATGACACCGTCGGCAAGGATGATTGCCGGATTACGGTATTTGAAGGCAAGTTCGAATGCCAGTCCTACGAAATCTGCCATTTCTTGTACGGAAGCCGGAGCAAGGGCAATCAGACGATAGTCACCGTGGCCGCCTCCTTTTACTGTCTGGAAATAGTCGGCCTGGCTCGGTTGGATGGTTCCCAGACCGGGACCGCCGCGCATAACGTTTACAATCAAGCAAGGCAGCTCGGCACCTGCCAGATAAGAGATACCTTCCTGCTTTAGGCTGACACCGGGGCTGGAGGAGGAGGTCATGACCATTTTACCACTTCCGGCACCGCCGTACACCATATTGATAGCTGCCACTTCACTTTCTGCCTGAAGAACCACCATGCCGGTCGTCTCCCAGGGTTTCAGTTCGGCAAGAGTTTCCAATACCTCCGATTGCGGAGTAATGGGATATCCGAAGTAACCGTCTGCACCGCAACGGATGGCTGCGTGGGCGATGGCTTCGTTTCCTTTCATTAATACAACTTCTTCTGCCATATTCTACTGATTTACAGATTTATTCTACTTTTTATTTTATATACTGAGATACATCCGTCCGGACATACTGTGGCGCACGAGGCGCAGCCGTTACAAGTATCTTCCAATATCTGGTGGGCATAGTTATACCCTTTCACATTCACCTCCTTGGTGAGGGCTATTACGTTGAGCGGACACGCTACCACACACAAGTTGCAGCCTTTGCAACGTTCGGTGTCTACTACGATTGCTCCTTTGATTTTTGCCATAATTTACGTTCTTTATTTATTGATTGTACATATCCTTGTTGTAGAAGTTCAGGATGTCCATAGCCATTTGATAGGCATGTTGTGCCGGGCTTCCGGGGTTCAGGTCGATGGCATACTGATAGTTGTTCAGTGCTTGTTGCCAGTTGCCTTGTTTCCGATAGGCATTTCCCCGCAGGTAGTAAGCTTCGTCTTTGCCGGGAAAGTCTGTTTGCAGTATTTCGTCAAGCTGCTGGATGGCTTGCTCTACATTTCCCTGGTTGATAAGCTCTTTTATTGGTATTCAGTCGTTCCATATCTAAAAAATATCCGGGTTATCGAACCACAAAGATAGTTTTTATTTGAAGACAATGAGCATCTTCACTGTGAAAAATAAGAAAAAGGGGCAAATAAAAAGCCCGAAGTTTCTCACGATTCTATCAGAATGTCAGAGCTTCGGGCGGATATCATAAAGAATGTGATTCTACTGCTTTACAAGTGTACCGGTATCTTGTCCACTCTTCGTTGGTGGCGTCCGCCTTCGAATGGTGTACTGAAGAATTCCCTCATAATCATGTCGGCTTCTTCGGTACTGATGAATCGCCCTGGCATGACAAGCACATTGGCATCATTGTGCTGGCGTGCCAAATGGGCTATTTCTGCCGTCCAGCAGAGGGCTGCGCGGATACCCTGATGCTTGTTCAGCGTTATGCTGATACCTTCACCGCTTCCGCAGATGGCAATTCCCGGATAGCACTCTCCGGCTTCAACGGCCAGTGCCAAAGGATGTGCAAAGTCGGGATAGTCGCAACTCTCGGTTGAGTAGGTCCCGAAGTCCTTGTAAGCCCAGCCTTTGGCTTCCAACCAGCCGCGAACATATTCCTTCAATTCGAAGCCTGCATGGTCGGAACAGATTCCTATTGTTTTCATGATGGTCAGTTAATATACCAATGTGCCAATGTGCTGATGCCTGCAGCTTGTAGGGCGCGGGCAATCAGCACATCAGCACATTGGATAATGATTATAACATTGCTTTTACTTGTTTGTAAACGTTCTCTGCGGTGAAACCGAGCTTTTCGTCCAGCACTTTATAAGGTGCCGAGAATCCGAATGATTCCAATCCCCATACTTTACCGCGGGGACCTACCAGCCCTTGCAGTGTGACGGGCAGACCGGCTGTCAGGCCGAATACCTTGGCACCACACGGGATAATGCCTTCTTGATATCCCGGAGCTTGGCTACGGAACAGACCTTCGGAAGGAACGGACACGATACGCACCTTGATGCCATCCTTGCGCAGCAATTCAGTACCGGCTACCAATGTGGCAACTTCCGAGCCTGAAGCAACGAGGATTATATTTGGATTTTCATCGGAGCCGGCTACAATATAAGCGCCTTTGGCAGCTTGTTCGTAATCGTTGCCTTCGGGCAGGTTGGCGATGTTCTGGCGGGAGAAAATCAAACCGGTTGGGGTTGTGGTATTTTCCATTGCCAGTTTCCATGCCACAGTTGTTTCTTCTGCATCTGCCGGGCGGAGTACCAACATGGAATTATGTCCCTTGTGGTTTTTCAGTTTTTCCATCAGGCGGATTTGGGCTTCCTGCTCTACCGGTTCATGGGTAGGACCGTCTTCACCTACACGGAAGGCATCGTGTGTCCAGATGAACTTCACGGGAACTTCCATCAGGGCTGCCATACGTACGGCAGGTTTCATGTAGTCGGAGAATACGAAGAAAGTTCCGCAAGCGGGGATTACACCGCCATGCAGTGCCATACCGATACAGCAACATGCCATAGTCAGCTCGGCAACACCGGCCTGGAAGAATGCACCGCTGAAGTCACCTTTCTTGAAGGCATGTGTTTTCTTGAGGAATCCGTCTGTCTTGTCGGAATTGGAAAGGTCGGCAGAAGCAACAATCATATTTTCTACTTGAGTGGCGAGAGCACTGAGCACAGTGCAGATGCTGCGCGGGTGGCAACGCCTGCTTTCTGTTCGATGGCGGCCCAATTCACTTCGGGAGCCTTGCCGGAGAAGAACATTTCCAGTTTGGCAGCCTTTTCTGGATTGGCTTTTGCCCATGCGGCTTTGGCTGCATACTTTTCAGCCATGATTTTCTTCAGCTCAGTTGCACGCTTGGCATATAGTTCGGCCACTTCGGGGAAGATGACAAACGGATTTGTCGGGTCACCACCCAAATTCTTGATAGTGTTTATATAAGCGTCGCCGCCCAGAGGAGCACCGTGCGTGGCACAATCAGCCTCGTAGCTGCTGCCGTCTGCCTTGCGGGCACCTTTACCCATTACGGTATGGCCGATAATCAGCGTCGGACACTCTTTCTCAGCTTTGGCTTCGTTTCAGTGCACCGCGGATGGCATCGGGATCGTTGCCATTGATTTTAATGACTTTCCAGCCCCAAGCTTCGTATTTCTTGCCGGTGTCTTCGATGGTTACATCCTTTGTTTCGGTAGAAAGCTGGATGTCGTTGGCATCATAGAACATGATGAGATTATCCAACCCTAATGCTCCGGCAATACGGCCTGAGCCTTGGGAGATTTCTTCCTGGATGCCACCGTCGGAAATATAAGCGTAGATGGTCTGTGGCATTACTTCTTCGAAACGTGCCTTCATGAACTTGGCTGCGATGGCCGCACCGACTGCAAATGTGTGTCCCTGGCCGAGCGGTCCGGAAGTGTTTTCGATGCCGCGCATGATGTCACGTTCGGGATGTCCCGGAGTAGGGCTTCCCCATTGACGGAACTCTTTCAGTTCGTCCAGCGTGAACTTGCCGGTCAGGGCCAATGTGGAGTAAAGCATCGGTGACATGTGTCCCGGGTCGAGGAAAAAAGCGGTCGCGACTTCCCAAGCCGGATTTTCAGGATCATATACCAGGAACTCTGAGAAGAGTACATTTACAAAGTCGGCACCACCCATGGCACCGCCCGGGTGTCCGGAGTTGGCTTTCTCAACCATGGATGCAGCAAGGATACGGATATTATCCGCTGCACGGTTCATAAGTTTGTTGTCGTTCATATTGAATCTAATTAATTTTGAATATTATCAATAGGTTATTTGGTCCTTGTAGGTTTTCCAAGGGCAAAGATAACTCTTTATGCGTAATTCACAACACTCGAAGAGTGTCTTTTTTATCAGTATTACTGCCTTTTTGCTGCTAAAATGATACTAAACGTATTTAGCTGATTTTGTGCGGTGCACGGTAGTTTTACTGTAACTCAATAGTAACGATTGATTTGGCCGGAAGTTTAATCTTGAGAATATCTTTATTGACTTTTACCTCTTTGAACGGAACGGGTTTCACATTGTCGGGATTTTCAAATGAATTGTAGTCCGTCAGATTGGTGGAAGTCAATATTTCGCCAACTGCTTTCTTGGCTTTCGTTCCAGACAGATTGATGGTCACTTCTTGTGCATTGTCTGCATCTACGTTGGACATGGAAATGTGTATCTTGCCATTTTGGTCTTTGGAGGCGGTAGCGCTGACCATTGGTATTTTGCGGTTGTCGCGTACATCCATCATGTCGCAGTTCAGCTCAAGAGGAATGTAGGTGGCATCCTGGTGTACATTGTACATTTTGAATACATAATAAGTGGGGGTGAGTACCATGTTTTTTCCGCTGGTCAGAATCATGGATTGCAATACATTGACGATTTGGGCAATGTTCGCCATTTTCAGACGGTCGGTATATTTATGGAAGATGTCGAAGCTGAGGGAGGCGACAAAAGCATCACGCAATGTATTCTGCTGGTACAGATGTCCGGGATTGGTACCCGGCTCAGTGTCCCACCAGGTTCCCCATTCGTCAAGCATCAGCGCCACGTTCTTTTGAGGGTCGTATTTATCCATAATGGTGCAATGCTTCTTGATGACATCTTCTATTTCGCGGCATTTGCCCAGTGTCCAGTAATAATCGTCTTTACTGAATCGGGTGGCGGCGCCTTTACTGCCGTTCCATCCGCTGACGGTATAGTAGTGCAAGGAAAGACCGTGCATACGGCCGCCTACGCGGTCCATCAGCACTTTGGTCCAGTTATAGTCGTAGTCGCTGGCACCGCTGGCTATCTTGAAGAGGCTATTGCCGTCATAGTTGCGGCAGTAGGTGGAATAGCGGCGGTAGAGGTCGGCATAATATTCGGGACGCATGCTCCCACCGCAACCCCAGCTTTCGTTACCCACACCGAGGTATTTCACTTTCCAGGCTTTGTCGCGACCGTTCTGGCGGCGCAGGCGTGCCATGGGGGAGTCTCCTTCGGAGGTCATGTATTCCACCCATTTGGCAAGTTCTTCTACGGTACCACTGCCTACGTTTCCGCTGATATAGGGTTCACAACCCAGCATTTCGCAGAGATTGAGGAACTCATGGGTTCCGAAACTGTTGTCTTCGATAGTGCCTCCCCAGTTGTTGTTCACCATTTTGGGGCGGTTTTCTTTAGGGCCGATACCGTCCATCCAGTGGTATTCATCGGCAAAACAGCCGCCCGGCCAGCGGAGGACGGGTACACGGAGCTCCTTCAGTGCATTGAATACGTCGGTGCGATAACCGTTGATGTTGGGAATATCGGAGTTTTCACCTACCCAAAGTCCGCCATAGATACAAGTTCCCAAATGCTCTGCAAATTGGCCGTAGATTTCTTTGGGAATGATTTGCCCGCTCTGGTCTGTGTGTAAAGTGATAAGTGGCACTTTTCTGTGCGAAGAGTGACAACGAGGTGGAGAGAAATATGCTACTGATAAATAACTTTGTGTTCATAGTTTTTTAGTGTTATTAAATACTTAGTTCTTGAATCTTACTGCTGCTTCTTCGATGGGCAAACCTGCTTTATAGCTTTCAATGTAGGTGTTGAATCCGCTTACATCTTCGGCTGTCGGTGAGATTTCAATACCGGCATCTCCGGTGAATACATGCTTGTCCAGGAAGTCGGCAAGGGATTGGCTGTTTCCGTTATTTGCGAGGTAGGAAGCGAGGAGGGCAATACCCCAGGCACCACCTTCGCCGGCTGTTTCCATAACGGAAATGGGTGAATTGATGGCAGCTGCCAGTATTCTCTGGCCTACTCCTTTGGTTTTGAAGAGTCCTCCGTGACCGGTGATTCTGTCTACTCTGATTTTCTCTTCATTGAAAAGGATGTCGTTGCCGATTTTGAGAACTCCCACTGAAGCATACAGATGGGTGCGCATGAAGTTGGCAAGGTTGAACTTGTCGTTTGCCGAACGTACAAACAGTGGACGTCCGTCTGCCAGTCCCGTTATAGGTTCGCCTGATATGTAGTTGTATGAGATGAGGCCTCCGCAGTCTGCATTGCCTGTCAGGGCGTGGTTATAGAGCTTTCCGTAGATTTCGTCCATATCTACGGGGATACCCATCAGTTCCTGGTATTCTTTGAAAATATTGATCCAGGCATTGAGGTCGGAAGTGCAATTGTTGCAATGCACCATAGCTACGAGGCTTCCGTCGGGGGTGGTTACCATGTCAATCATTTCGTAGGGCTTGGACAATTCTTTCTCCAATACAATCATTGAGAAAGAGGAGGTGCCTGCCGATACGTTTCCAGTGCGCTGCTTTACGGCGTTGGTGGCAACCATGCCGGTTCCTGCGTCACCCTCGGGCGGACAGACGGGAATTCCTGCTTTCAGATGTCCCGATACGTCGAGGCGACTGGCTCCTTCGGGAGTAAGGAAGCCTGCGTTTTCACCGGCCGACAATACCTTCGGCAGAATATCTCGAAGCCTCCAGTCGTATCCTTTCGGAGCAATAAGTCTGTCGAACTTATCCACCATTTCAGAAGAATAGTTTTTGGTGATGGGATCGATGGGGAGCATACCGGAGGCATCTCCTATGCCCAGTACCTTTTGACCGGTTATTTGCCAGTGGACAAAACCTGCAAGGGTGGTCAGGTAATTGATGGATGGAACGTGTTCTTCATTATCGAGGATGGCTTGGTAGAGGTGGGAAATGCTCCAACGCAGAGGGATGTTGTAGACAAATAGTTCGGATAGGGCTGCGGCAGCCTGGCCGGTATTGGTATTTCTCCAGGTACGGAAGGGCACAAGGATTTCTTCTTTTTCGTTGAATGCCATATAGCCGTGCATCATGGCACTGACACCGATGGCTGCCAGGGTTTCTATCTCTGTATCGTAAAGGCTCTTTACATTAGCACGAAGGTCTGCGTAGCAATCCTGCAACCCATACCAGACAGCTTCGACGCTATATGTCCACAGTCCGTCGACTAACTGATTCTCCCAAGTATGGCTTCCCTGGGCGATGGGTTTGTTTTCCTGGTCAATCAAAACCGCTTGATTCGTGTGGAACCGAGTTCTATGCCAAGGATGGCCTTACCTGCCTCAATGGTTGATTTTGCATCTAATTTCATGGTATTAATGATAATTTACGGATTTATAGTACGATTATAAACAACGGATTACTAATTGCAAACTACTAGTTACGTTTGTGGTACGTGTAATTAGTAGTCCGCAATCGGTAATCCGTAATGATTATCAGCAAAGTGCCTTGTTCAGCATATAGTAGACTTCATTCATGCGCAGTTCTTTTTTGAACTCGCTGATGGTGGTATTTTCATCGATGACTACCATTTCGATGCCGGCCATTTCGGCAAAGTCTTCCCAATATTCCACCGTCAGGTCGTAGGAGAAGCTGGTATGATGTGTACCTCCGGCCAGAATCCAGGCTGCAGCGCCCACCTCGAGGTTGGGCATTGGAATCCACAGTGCGCTGGCAACGGGCAACTTGGCAGAGGCTTGCTCTTGATGCATTCTACTTTGTTCACAATGAGGCGGAAGCGATTGCCCAGGTCTACGATGGTAGCGGCTACACCTTCACCTTGCTTGCTGGTAAATACCAGGCGGGCTGTTTCGCTGTCGATACCGATGCTCAGACGGTGCACTTCCAGTTTCGGCTTCTGTTCGGCAATCAGTGGACAGACTTCCAACATGTGTGCCTGCAGGATGGCGCTCTTTTCTCCGTCGAAGTTCAGCGTATAGTCTTCGAGGAAGGAGCACCCCCTTCGGCATGCCTTGACTCATCACCCAAGTGGTACGGTATAGTGCCGCAGTTTTCCAGTCGCCTTCGGCACCGAAGCCGTAACCTTCTGCCATCAGTCGCTGTGAGGCCAGTCCGGGGATTTGGTCAAAGTCGCCCAAATCGTTGAAGTTGGTGGTGAAGCCTTTGGCACCCGTGTCTTTCAGCACGCGGCGAATGGCGATTTCGGCCTTGGCGGAGTTCCATACTTTGGTGTAGGCTTCCGTACGTGCGTCTTCCAGTTCGGGAGCGTGGTCGTAGAGCTTGAAGTATTCTGCTACGAGTGCCTTCACGTCCTCGTCGCTGACAGCATTGTAGTATGTCATCACATCATTGATGGGATAGTAGTCCACATGATAGCCCAATACTTGTTCGGCACTGACCTTGTCACCGTCTGTCACAGCCACGTTGTTCATCTGGTCGCCGAAGCGGATGATGAGCATATCCTGCGCATCAGCCCATGCGGCAGCTACGCGCATCCATGCGGCAATCTGGTTTTGGGCTTTTTCGTCCTGCCAGTGGCCTACTACCACTTTGCGGTTCTTTCGCATACGTGTCACGATGTGTCCAAATTCGCGGTCGCCGTGAGCCGATTGGTTTAGGTTCATAAAATCCATGTCCATCGTCTCCCAGGGAATTTCCTTGTTGAACTGTGTATGGAAGTGTAGTAATGGCTTCTTCAGTTCCTGCAAACCGTGAATCCACATTTTGGCAGGAGAGAAGGTGTGCATCCAGGTGATGACTCCGATACACTTATCGTCGTTGTTGGCGGCTTTGAAGGTAGCGGTTACTTCTTTGGATGAATTGACCGTACCTTTATATACTACCTTTACGGGCAGTTTCCCGGAATCATTCAGACCTTTCACCATTTCATTACTATGTGCGTCTACTGCGATAACTGCGTCACCTCCGTACAAGAGCTGTGCTCCGGTTACGAACCATACTTCATATTGTTCAAATGTGTTCATACAATTTATTTTTATAGTTTATATTTAAAGAATGATAGTTATTTCTGTCCATAATAAGCGTTAGGACCGTGCTTGCGGCTGAAATGTTTTTCTATCAGCAGCGGATTCATGGTCAGATTGGGGTTCACGGCATAGGCTATACTTGCCATTTTTGCCACCTGCTCCATCACTACGGCATTATGTACCGCTTCGTGTGCGTCTTTTCCCCACGAGAAAGGACCGTGGTTCTTTACCAATACTCCGGGAGTATGTACCGGGTTCAGCCCCTCAAAGCGTTTTACGATGACATTTCCCGTTTCCAGTTCATACGCTCCTTCCACTTCCTCCTTCGTCATGTCTGCTGTGCAGGGTATGGCGTCGTGGAAGTAATCGGCATGTGTTGTCCCGATATTCG
>ENA-OPYP01000051-OPYP01000051.1-human-gut-metagenome-genome-assembly--contig:-NODE-51-length-10284-cov-0.713203_pt1 | contig 10284 bp, 8 predicted proteins | sample MGYA00242638_ERZ504484 | MGnify/ENA primary metagenome ERZ504484 (study PRJEB26092, sample SAMD00036300) | human gut metagenome | host: Homo sapiens | study: EMG produced TPA metagenomics assembly of the... | reverse complement strand
GGCGTTGGGCACGCTGACTTACAGTTTCCGCAGTGAGATGGACAGCAAGCCGGCTGTACTTTTCATGATGTTCCAGACGGCAGGCTCCAACGCAACCGCCGTCAACAAGCAGATTACCGCACAGATAGACGAGATGAGGAAGAGCTTGCCCGAAGGGACGGAGTTTGTGACGATGATGAGCTCCAACGACTTCCTCTTCGCTTCCATACACAATGTGGTGGAGACGCTGGTCATTGCCATTATCCTGGTGATTCTGGTAGTGTACTTCTTCTTGCAGGACCTCAAGAGTACGCTTATACCGTCCATCTCCATCATCGTGTCGCTGGTCGGTACGTTTGCCTGCCTGGTGGCTGCGGGGTTCAGTCTCAACATCCTGACGCTGTTTGCGCTGGTGCTTGCCATCGGTACGGTGGTGGACGATGCCATCGTGGTGGTGGAGGCTGTGCAGTCTAAGTTCGACGCCGGATATAAGTCTCCCTACCTTGCCACGAAGGATGCGATGGGCGATGTGACGATGGCTATCATCTCTTGTACCTGCGTGTTCATGGCGGTGTTTATCCCCGTGACGTTTATGGGCGGTACTTCGGGTGTGTTCTATACGCAGTTCGGCATTACGATGGCAACGGCAGTGGGCATCTCCATGATTTCGGCATTGACGCTTTGCCCCGCCTTGTGCGCCATCATGATGCGCCCGTCGGACGGTACGAAGAGTGCGAAGAGCATCAACGGACGGGTACGTGCGGCATACAATGCTTCGTTCAACGCCGTGCTGGGCAAGTATAAGAAAGGTGTCATGTTCTTCATCCGCCACCGTTGGATGGTATGGACTTCATTGGTAGCCGCCATCGTGCTGCTGGTCTACCTGACTGAGCTACCACCAAGACGGGGCTTGTGCCAGCAGGAGGTACCAGGGTGTCATCATGGTGAACGTCAGCACCTCGCCGGGCAGCACACTGGAAGAAACCACGAGGTGATGGACAAGCTGGAGGACATTTTGAAACATACCCCTGAGATAGAGCACTATTCTAAGGTGGCAGGCTACGGGCTGATGTCCGGCCAGGGAACTTCCTACGGTACCATCATCATCCGTCTGAAGGACTGGAGTGAGCGAAAGGGAAGCGAACACACGTCCGATGCTGTGGTGGCACGCCTCAATGCCCAGTTCTACGGTGTGAAGGAGGCACAGATATTCAGCTTCCAGCCGGGTATGATTCCGGGCTACGGTATGGGTAACTCCCTTGAGCTGAACCTGCAGGACAGGACGGGCGGTGACAGAACGGTGTTCTACGAGTCGGTGATGCAGTTCTTGGGTGCCTTGAACCAGCGGCCCGAAGTGGCGATGGCGTATACCTCTTATGCCATGAACTTCCCGCAGGTATCGGTAGATGTGGATGCGGCCAAGTGCAAGCGTGCAGGCATCTCGCCGAGTGCGGTGCTCGATGCGTTGGGCAGTTATTGCGGTGGAGCTTATATCTCCAACTACAACCAGTTCGGTAAGGTGTACCGCGTCATGATGCAGGCATCGCCCGAATATCGTCTGGACGAGCAGGCGTTGAGCAATATGTTTGTACGCAACGGTGCGGAGATGGCTCCGGTCAGTCAGTTTGTGACATTGAACCGGGTGCTTGGTCCGGAGACGGCCAACCGCTTCAATCTGTATAGTGCCATCTCTGCCAACGTGAATCCGGCAGAAGGATATTCCTCCGGCGAAGTGCAGAAAGTGATTGAGGAAGTGGCGGAACAGACATTGCCGTTGGGCTACGGTTACGAGTACGGTGGCATGGCACGCGAGGAAGCCAGCACCGGTGGTGCGCAGACGGTCTTTATCTATGCCGTGTGTATCTTCCTCATCTATCTCATTCTGGCATGTCTCTACGAGAGCTTCCTGGTGCCGTTTGCGGTCATCTTCTCCGTACCGTTCGGGCTGATGGGTTCGTTCCTCTTTGCCAAAGTATCTGGGATTGGAAACAAACATCTATCTGCAGACGGGTGTGATTATGTTGATTGGTCTGCTTGCCAAGACAGCCATTCTGATTACGGAGTATGCCATCGAGCGCCGCCGCAAGGGAATGGGCATTGTGGAATCGGCTTACTCGGCTGCCCAGGTCCGCCTGCGTCCTATCCTGATGACGGTACTGACGATGATATTCGGTATGCTTCCATTGATGTTCTCCAGCGGTGCGGGCGCCAACGGCAACTCTTCGCTGGGGTACGGGTGTAGTAGGCGGTATGCTTGTAGGAACATTGGCATTGCTTTTTCGTCGTTCCGGTGTTCTACATCATTTTCGAGTATCTGCAGGAGAAAATCCGTCCGCCGATGGAGGAGGAAGCCGATGTGCAGGTATTGCTCGAAAAGCAGAAAAGTGAGGCCGAACGGGCGAAGAATTGAGTTTATGCAGAGGAAACGGAATATAAAAACAGATTGGAAAAAATGAAGAAACATATCATCCTATTGTCCGCCGCCGGTTTGCTGTTCAGCAGTTGCGGCGTGTACACCAAATACAAACCCGCTACCGAGGTCCCGACGGCCTCTACGGGGAAGAAACGGCCGCTTTTACGGAGAGCACCGACGGTTCTCCGGTGGCTACCGAAGACAGCCTGAACCGTGGCTTGGGCGGAATGGACTGGCGCGAGCTTTTCACTGACCCCCACTTGCAGGCGCTTATCGGGCAGGGGTTACAGAACAATACCGACTACCAGTCGGCACAACTCCGCGTGGAGGAAGCCGAAGCCACCTTGCTGTCCGCAAAGCTTGCTTTCCTGCCCTCCTTTGCTCTTGCACCGCAGGGCACGGTGAGCAGCTTTGACAGCCACAAGGCTACGCAGACCTATTCGCTGCCCGTCACTGCCAGTTGGGAACTGGATATTTTCGGCCGTATGCGCAATGCCAAGAAACAGTCGAAGGCGCTCTATGCGCAGAGCCGGGACTATCGCCAAGCGGTGCGCACCCAGCTCATTGCCGGGATAGCCAATACCTACTATACCCTGTTGATGCTGGACGAACAACTTGCCATCTCCAGGCAGACGGAAGAGACTTGGAAGGAAACCGTTGCTTCTACCCGTGCGCTGATGAATGCGGGCATGGCTGATGAGTCGGCAGTTTCGCAGATGGAGGCTGCCTACTATCAGGTGCAGGCTTCCGTGCTCGATTTGGAAGAGCAGATAAACCAAGTGGAGAACAGCCTTGCTTTGTTGCTGGCAGAGACACCCCGCCGTTATGAACGCGGTGTGCTGGCCGAGCAGCAGTTCCCCGCAGACTTTTCCATAGGGATTCCTGTCCGGATGCTTTCCTGCCGTCCCGATGTCCGTTCGGCCGAGCGGACACTGGAAGCGGCGTTCTACGGAACCAATGCGGCGCGTTCCGCTTTCTATCCTTCCATCACGTTGGGCGGAAGTGCGGGCTGGACCAACTCCGCCGGTTCGATGATTGTGAATCCCGGCAAGTTCGTGGCTTCGGCGGTAGGTTCGCTGACGCAGCCGCTCTTTGCCCGCGGGCAGGTCATTGCGCAGTACCGCATAGCCCGTGCCCAACAGGAGGAGGCTTCCCTTGCCTTCCAGCAGACATTGCTGAATGCAGGCAGCGAGGTAAACGACGCCTTGACTGCCTGGCAGACAAGCCGTTCCAAAAGCGAACTGCTGGACAAGCAGGTAGCTTCCTTGCAGACGGCTGCCCGCAGCACTTCCCTGCTGATGGAACATGGCAACACCACCTATCTGGAAGTGCTTACCGCCCGGCAAAACTTGCTCAGTGCGCAACTGTCGCAGACGGCCAACCAATTCTCTGAAATACAAAGCCTGATTAACCTCTACAAGGCGTTAGGAGGAGGTCAGGAATAGAGTGTCATCATACTACTCTCTCTGCATCTTCACTTTATATGTGAAGAAAGGGCTGTCCGGGAAGTGATTCCGGGGCAGCCCTCTTTGTTGGGTGATGTATGAATGTCTTATTTATACTGTGCCCAGTCTACATTCTTCATGTCTCCACTTTTGGCCAGCTCAGCGTGCATAGCCAGTGAGGCACGCAGGGCATGGGGAGTCTGTGACTTGCCGTCGGTCAGTTTCAGGTAATCCCACAGTATGTTCTTGTAGTCCGGATGGACACAGTTTTCGATGATGGCTTGTGCACGTTCTTTCGGACTCTTGCCGCGGAGGTCGGCCACACCTTGTTCGGTGATGATGATGTTGACGTCATGCTCCGTGTGGTCCATGTGCGAAACCATCGGTACGATAGCCGAGATTTTACCTTCCTTGGCAACGGACGGACAAGTGAAGATGGAGATATAGGCATTGCGGGTGAAGTCACCGCTTCCGCCGATGCCGTTCATCATCTTGGTTCCGCCGATGTGCGTGGAGTTCACGTTGCCGTAGATGTCGGCTTCGATGGCGGTGTTGATGGAGATAACACCGAGTCGGCGCACCACTTCCGGGCTGTTGGAGATTTCCGACGGACGGAGCACCAGCTTGTCGCGGAAGAAGTCCATATCCTGGTAGATGCCTTCCAGACAATCGTTCGTTACGGTCAGTGAGCAGGCGCTGCCGAATTCACGCGGCCTTCGCGGATAAGTCCGATAACGGAGTTCTGGATGACTTCTGTGTACATTTCAAACGGCGGGATGGTCTTGTCACGTCCCAAAGCACCCAATACGGCATTGGCAATGTTGCCCACACCGGATTGCAGCGGCAGGAAGGTAGGCGGAATGATTCCGCGTTCATGTCGGCGGCAAGGAAGTCGGCCACGTTCTGTCCGATTTTGTCGGTCAGCGGGTCGGCGGCGGCAAACGAACGTGCCTCGTCCGGCCAGTTGGTCTCCACTACGCCGACAATCTTTTTCGGGTCTACCTGGATGTAGGGCAGGCCGATACGGTCACTCGGTTTGTAGATGGGGATTTCGCGGCGGTAAGGAGGGTCGAGGGGTTCGTAGACGTCGTGCAGGCCCATGGCGTTCTTGCTGTGGGCGGCATTCAGTTCCACGATAATCTGGTCGGCCAGGCGGCAGACAGTCGGAGCGATACCGCCGGCTGCCGTCAGGTAGATTTTGCCGTCGGGAGTAACCTCGCATGCCTCGATGATGGCAACATTCACTTTTCCCATGAAACCGTAACGGACTTCCTGAGCCATCTGTGAAAGGTGGATGTCGTTGTAGGCTATTTCACCGTTGTTCACGGCTTTGCGGAAATCGGCGTTGGTGGTGTAAGGAGCACGGTAGCGGATAGCTTTGGCGCGTGAAAGGATACCGTCGCAGGAATCTCCGGTAGAAGCACCGGTGAAGATACCTATCTGGAACGGGTTTCCTTTTGCATGTTCTGCTTCCGCGATTTTTGCTAATTCAGCCGTAACGGCTTTGGCTGTTCCTGCGGGGGTTAAATCCGCTCAAGCCGATGTTGTAGCCATGTTTGATGAGGCTCGCAGCTTCTGCTGCCGAAATGTAATTGAGTGCATAATATAAATAGTTATTTTTTCGTGTAAAGATTCTGAAGGGGCTCGTAATTGGTTCTGCAATTATCGACTGTCTTTAATATTTCCGTTGAAGTATTTCTGACCAGATGATGGCTTTCCTCGCTTCTTCTGCCGAGTGGATGCCGTATTCGGACGTTACTTCATCGGATTCCTGCGGACGGGATGCCGGGGAGGGAGGGGAAGCCTTTATGGAAGTGTGCTTGGATTTGGCAGACGGTTTGGATACCGGCTTGGGCTTTTCTGCCGGCTTGGGGCCTCGGGAATAAAGCCTCCGTAAGTATCTCCGCCCCAGTATTCGGGCAGTGGGTTGTCAACGTCGGGCATAGGTATGTCGGGACTCTTGTCAGCATTTTTATTTGCTTCTTTCTTAAACTGCTTGACGAGTCCGATTACTATGACAGCCGCAACTAACAGAAACTTGAAGACATCTTCCATATTCTTTTTGATTTTCCACCCAAAGATAGTGCAATTATCTCTTATCTTTGCTTTTGGGCAAAGTTAATTATTTAATCTGATTACAGCCAAGGAATTGGTAATAAAAAAGGGCAGCTTCACAGCTCCCCTTAATTTTTTTAACCTAAACCTTAACTATGAAAAAATCTAATGTTTCTTTCATTCCACAAATTTGTGAATTAATTTGCTCTATGCCAAATTAACACTCGGAAAATGTTTGCTCTCTTAACATAAATTAGCTGATAAGGCGCAGATTGACAACTTGTAATGGCATTTTTCTTTCATTTCATCCGTTTATTGGGAGGGAAGAAGTATCTTTGCGCTCCGAATGACAGATACCAACTTATGATATAAACTGATTTTAAACGAACTGATTATGGAAAAAGTAACGGGAGCAGACTTTAAATCTGCAACTGCTGATGACAACAAGAAGTTGTTTATCGAGACTTACGGCTGCCAGATGAATGTGGCCGACAGTGAAGTGATTGCATCCGTCATGCAGATGGCGGGATATTCGGTGGCCGACACCCTGGAGGAAGCCGATGCAGTGTTTATGAACACCTGCTCCATCCGCGACAATGCGGAGCAGAAGATTCTGAACCGTCTGGAGTTCTTCCACTCGCTCAAGAAGAAGAAACGCGGCCTGATAGTGGGTGTGCTGGGCTGTATGGCAGAGCGTGTGAGGACGACTTAATCACCAACCATCATGTGGACCTGGTGGTGGGGCCGGATGCCTACCTTACTCTGCCCGAACTGATTGCCTCGGTAGAGGCCGGTGAGAAAGCAATGAACGTGGAGCTCTCCACCACAGAGACCTATCGGGATGTCATCCCCTCGCGCATTTGCGGAAACCACATCTCCGGCTTCGTCTCCATCATGCGTGGGTGCAATAATTTCTGTACTTACTGCATCGTTCCCTACACCCGTGGCCGTGAGCGTAGCCGTGATGTGGAAAGCATCCTCAATGAAGTGGCCGACCTCGTGGCAAAGGGTTATAAGGAAGTCACCCTGCTGGGACAGAACGTCAATTCCTACCGCTTCGAGAAGCCGGACGGAGAGACGATTACTTTCCCAATGCTGCTGCGCACCGTGCAGAGGCAGCGCCGGGCGTACGTATCCGTTTCACTACCTCGCACCCTAAAGACATGAGCGACGAAACTCTCCAGGTCATTGCCGACATGCCCAACGTATGTAAGCACATCCACCTGCCGGTACAGAGTGGGAGCAGCCGCATCCTGAAGCTGATGAACCGCAAGTACGACCGCGAGTGGTATATGGACCGCGTGGCAGCCATCCGCCGCATCATCCCCGATTGTGGTTTATCTACGGATATATTCTCCGGTTTCCATAGTGAGACGGAGGAGGACCACCAGCTTTCCCTCTCGCTGATGGAGGAGTGCGGATACGATTCCGCCTTCATGTTCAAGTACAGCGAACGCCCCGGTACGCATGCTTCCAAGCATCTGCCGGACGATGTGCCCGAGGAGGTGAAGATTCGCCGTCTGAATGAAATCATCGCCTTGCAAAACCGTCTCTCTGCCGAGGCGAATGCCCGTTGCGTGGGCAAGACGTACGAGGTGCTGGTGAAGGTGTTTCCAAACGTAGTCGTGACCAGTTGTTCGGCCGTACGGAGCAGAACCGTGTGGTGGTGTTTGACCGTGGCACGCACCGTGTGGGCGATTTTGTGATGGTAAAGGTTACCGAATCCAGTTCGGCTACGCTGAAAGGAGAAGAGGTAGCCGGCTGACGGGATAGAAAAGTCTCGATGACATCAGTATGATGACACCGGTATATAGAATAAAAGCACGAGCCTCACGGCCCGTGCTTTTCATATTATAAACTTTAAATTTTATTCTGCCATGGCAGAATATTCGCTACGTAGTCAGTCCTGTTGTAGCTTACCAGGGTCAATTCGGACTTTGGCGCGTCCTGATTGTAGAGTTTGTAAGCTACCGGCATGTTTTCATCGTTCAATTCATACACACTTTTCTTCATGTCTTTGTCATAAGCCTTGTGAGACTCGTTCCAACGTGCGTAGGACATGGTGATTTCATCATTGCCATATTGGTATGTCATCTTGAAGTAAGGTACCCATTCGTCTTTTACACCGTCCCACTTGGAGGCTTCCTTGCAGGTCAGGCGTTTCTGGTCGTCATAAGAGTATTCATAACGGATGTGCCGGTAAAGTTGTGCACCGTCTTGCTTAAAGATGGTCTTGGCAACTACTAATTCGTTTTTCACTTCTTCATTGGTGATGAAGTTGTTTTCCTGAGCTTTCACTTCTGTATTCATAACGCTTACGATAGTCATTGCTACGAATGCGACTGCCTTGAATAAATTTGTAGTTTTCATAATCTTTATTTTTAATTGTTGTTACTTACTCTGTTTCTTTAGACGTGTTCCCGATTAAAAAGTTGCATTCCAACTAATCTTTTTCTCAAACGCCTTCGCCTAATTATAGTCAATTCCCATGCCAAAGATTTAAGTTGTTGATAATCAATGAATAGATGCTTTCGAAAACTGTTCATTATCGGACAGTTGTCCGCTTAATATCGAACAGTTGGTCATTCGTTCCGCCAGCTGGCCGGAGCAAGCGTTTGTTTTCTTAAATCTCCTTAATGGAAACCCTATAAATCACTTTTTATTTGTTATTTTGCACCAAATTTAGGTATGGTGTGGTCTGTTTCATTCGGGCTGCACTTCCTTATTGGCAGAACGTTCGATGAATAAACTCACTATAAAAGCTTGTCCGTTATGTGGTGGAACGCATTTGGAGCGTGCCCTGACATGTGTAGACCATTATGCCTCGGGCGAAATGTTCCACTTGTGCCGCTGCCGGGATTGCGGTTTCCTTTTCACACAAGACTTTCCCGTGGAGGCTGAAATCGGTCGTTACTACGAAACTCCTGATTACATTTCACATACCGATACCCGCAAGGGGGCGATGAACTCCGTGTACCATTGGGTGCGCAACTATATGCTGGGACGCAAGGCACGCCTTGTGTTCCGTGAAGCACACCGCAAGGAGGGCCGCCTGCTGGATTTGGGTACGGGGACCGGTTACTTTGCCGATGCCATGCAGCGTCGCGGCTGGCAGGTGGAAGCTGTGGAAAAGAGTGCGCAGGCGCGTGCCTTTGCCAAAGAACACTTCAATCTGGATGTGAAACCCCATACGGCATTGAAAGATTTTGCACCGGGCAGTTTCGACGTCATCACCCTATGGCATGTCATGGAACATCTGGAACCCCTTAACGAAACGTGGGAAACCCTGCACTCCCTGCTGACTGAAAAGGGGGTGCTGATTGTAGCTGTGCCCAACTGCTCTTCCTTCGATGCAAAGAAATACGGGGCTTACTGGGCTGCCTACGATGTGCCCCGCCATTTGTGGCACTTCACACCGGGCACCATCCAGCAATTCGGTTCCAAGCATGGCTTCATCATGGCAGAGCGGCATCCCATGCCGTTCGATGCCTTCTACGTCTCCATGCTGACAGAAAAGCACATGAGGCACTCGTGTACTTTCCTGCGGGGAATGGTGACCGGTACACTGGCCTGGTTCAGCGCGTTGGTGAAGAAGGAACGCAGCAGTTCCATGATTTACGTGTTCAGGAAGAAAGGGTGAGAAAAGGGATTAGGGATTAATGATTAATAGCGACTGATTTACATAACTTGTAGCTTGTAACTCGTAACTTATAATTGGTATAATGAAAGCAAAGAATAACTCGGTATCCTATTTTGACATGCAGTTCATTACGTCCAGCATCAGTACGACGCTGGTGTTACTGCTGTTGGGGCTGGTTGTATTCTTTGTGCTCGCGGCTCATAATCTTTCCGTGTACGTCAAGGAGAACATCAGTTTCTCCGTGCTTGTCAGTGACGACATGAAGGAGAGCGACATCCTGAAGCTTCAGAAGAGGCTGGACAAGGAGGCTTTTGTGAAGCAGACGGAATACATTTCCAAGAAGCAGGCACTCCGCGAGCAGACTGAGGCGATGGGTACGGACCCGCAAGAGTTCCTCGGCTACAATCCTTTCACTGCCTCCATCGAAATCAAGCTGCATTCCGACTATGCCAATTCGGACAGCATCGCCAAAATAGAGAAACTGATTAAAAAGAATACCAATATCCAGGAAGTGCTCTACCAGAAAGACTTGATAGATGCCGTGAACGATAATATAAGGAATATCAGCTTGATGCTGCTGGGGCTGGCTGTGATACTGACGTTTATCTCCTTTGCGCTGATAAACAACACCATCCGTCTGGCTATATATTCCAAGCGTTTCCTTATCCACACCATGAAGCTGGTGGGAGCAAGCTGGGCATTCATCCGTCGTCCGTTTCTGCGGCGCAATTTCTGGATAGGTGTGCTGGCCG
>ENA-OPYP01000050-OPYP01000050.1-human-gut-metagenome-genome-assembly--contig:-NODE-50-length-10381-cov-0.789350_pt1 | contig 10381 bp, 12 predicted proteins | sample MGYA00242638_ERZ504484 | MGnify/ENA primary metagenome ERZ504484 (study PRJEB26092, sample SAMD00036300) | human gut metagenome | host: Homo sapiens | study: EMG produced TPA metagenomics assembly of... | reverse complement strand
ACCGCCGTATCGAAGCCGTCACCCCCATTCTGGACCCGGACTTGAAGCAAGAGCTCATCGATATGCTATCCATACAACTGTCGGACAAACGGAAAGCCTGCTTTGTGGACGACCGGTTGCGAAACCGCTGGAAGTCGTCGCGACCGCAAAAGGAGAAGGTACGGTCGCAATATAGCTTTTACGAATACTTGAAACAAGGGATTAAGGATTAGCGATTAACGATAATTATCAATCGTCAATTATCAATCGTCAATCGCTTTGTAACATTTCTGTAACATGTATGACATTTCCCTGCAACACCAAACTCTTTCCTTTGCAGCCGGAAATAAAATACATGTCTATGGAAACAATTTTATCTGGGTATCGTCATCTTTCTGTTCGTACTCGCGATTTTCGACCTCGTGGTAGGTGTCAGTAATGATGCGGTCAATTTTCTTCAGTCGGCTGTCGGAGCAAAGGCAGCATCTTTCAAAACCATACTGTTCATTGCAGGCATTGGCGTCTTCATCGGTGCGGCACTCAGCAATGGCATGATGGACATTGCACGACACGGCATCTATCAACCGGAGCACTTCTACTTTGCCGAAATCATGTGCATTCTGCTTGCCGTCATGTTGACGGACGTCGTGCTATTAGATGTCTTCAACACTATGGGAATGCCTACCTCCACCACTGTATCCATGGTGTTCGAACTGTTGGGAGGTACGTTCGCACTGGCGCTCATCAAGGTCTATAACAGCGATACATTGGGACTGGGCGACCTCATCAATACAGACAAGGCACTGTCTGTCATCATGGCCATTTTTGTATCCGTAGCCATTGCCTTCTTCTTCGGTATGCTGGTACAGTGGCTGGCACGTATCGTGTTCACCTTCAACTACAAGAAGAACATGAAATACAGCATCGCGCTGTTCGGTGGTATAGCTGCCACCAGCATCATCTACTTCATGCTGATAAAGGGGCTGAAAGACAGCTCATTCATGACCCCTGAAAACAAGCAATGGATACACGACAATACCGCATTGCTGATAACCGGTTTCTTTGTATTCTTCACCATACTGATGCAGATACTGCATTGGTGCAAGATAAATGTCTTCAAAGTAGTGGTTCTGATGGGTACTTTCGCCCTCGCTCTTGCCTTTGCCGGCAATGACTTGGTGAACTTTATCGGTGTTCCCCTCGCAGGATATTCCTCATTTATTGACTATACAGCCAATGGTACGGCCGCCGGCCCCGACGGATTCCTGATGTCCTCACTCCTCGGTGCAGCCAAAACCCCGTGGTATTTCCTTATCGGTGCAGGCGCCATTATGGTTTATGCACTCTGCACATCCAAGAAAGCCCACAACGTTATCAAGACTTCCGTGGACCTTGCCCGCCAGGATGACGGTGAAGAGAACTTCGGAAGTACCCCGATAGCCCGTACGCTGGTACGCTTCAGCATGACTCTGGCTAACGGAATATCCAAAACGATGCCCGAAAGCAGCAAGCGGTGGATGAACACACGCTTCCAGAAGGATGAAGCCATCATAGCCGACGGCGCCGCTTTTGACTTGGTTCGCGCCTCCGTCAATCTCGTATTGGCTGGTCTGCTCATCGCCTTGGGAACTTCCTTGAAACTTCCCCTTTCCACCACTTACGTCACCTTTATGGTAGCCATGGGTACATCGCTTGCCGACCGTGCCTGGGGACGTGATTCGGCGGTATTCCGCATTACGGGTGTGCTCAGCGTTATCGGCGGTTGGTTCATCACTGCCGGAGCAGCGTTCACCATCTGTTTCTTCGTAGCACTGATTATCCATTTCGGCGGTACGGTTGCCATCCTGGCACTGATTGGTCTGGCAGTCTTCATGCTGATTCGTAGCCAAGTGATGTACAAAAAGCGCAAGGAGAAAGAAAAAGGCAACGAGACCCTGAAACAGTTGATGAAGAGTACGGACAACAATGAAGTCATCGAATTGCTCCGCAAGCATACCCGTGAAGAACTGGTGAAGATATGGAATTCACAGAAGAGAATTTTGAACGTACCGTCACTTCCTTCCTACACGAGAATCTACGCGGACTGCGTCGTGCCATGGGCTCAGTAAAATTCGAAAAACAACTCATCAAGCAGATGAAGCGTACCGGAACACTTGCCATGTGCCGTCTCGACAACAATACCGTACTGGAAAAAGGACTCTATTACTATCAAGGCAACGACTTTGCCAGCGAACTGGTGTACAGCGTAGGCCGTCTTTGCGAACCTTGCTTAGAGCACATAGACAATAACTTCAATCCGCTGGATGCCATTCAGAAAGGAGAATTTACAGACGTAGCCGAAGACATCTGCTATCTGTTACAAGTATGCCGCCACAAGCTGGAAACGAACAATTATGATGAACTGGAAACAGAGATTCGCAAAGCCAACGACCTCAACGGACAGTTGTCTCACCTGAAACGCGAAGAGCTGCAACGCATCCAAAGCCAGAGCGGCAGCATCAAAGTCAGCATGGTATACCTGACTATGATACAAGAAGCCCAGAACGTAGTGACCTACACCATCAACCTGATGAAAGTAAGCCGCAAGTTCCAAGTAGAAAAAGAAGAGTTATAAGTTATGAGTTATAACGCATGGTACATAACATGCAACTTATAACTCATAACTCCTTAAGCCCCATCTTCTCCGCCCGTTGCAACATAAATGCACGGGCGGCTTCGTATTCATTGGGAATGATGCCGTCCAAAATGGCATCCTTAATGGCACTCTTCAAGGCACCTACCTGCTGGCAAGGAGAAAGGCCGAAAGTCTTCATGATTTCTTCACCACTGACCGGAGGCTGGAAATTACGGATACGGTCGCGTTCCTCCAAATCCTTCAGCTTCTGGCGTACCAACTGAAAATTATTAAGGAAGCGTTTCTTACGCTCCATATTCTTGGAAGTAATGTCGGCTTTCGCACAGTGTCATCAGGTCGTCTATATCATCACCTGCCTCAAACAAGAGACGACGCACTGCCGAGTCGGTCACTACATCATCCGCTATCACAATGGGACGCATGTGCAGGCTCACCATTTTCTGCACATATTTCATCTTCTCATTCATAGGGAGCTTCATCTTGCGGAAAATATCGGGTATCATCTTCTCGCCAATGAAATTATGGTTATGGAACGTCCAGCCCGCACGGGGTTCCCAACGCTTGGTGGCAGGCTTGGCTATATCATGCAGAAGAGCTGCCCAGCGTAGCCAAAGGTTGTCGGTCTTCTTGCTGATGTTGTCGAGTACTTCGAGCGTATGGTAGAAATTGTCCTTATGGGCGCGTCCATTGCGCGTCTCCACGCCTTGCAGCCTAACAAGTTCCGGGAATATCAGTTCCAGCAGACCACAGCGGTCCAGCTCAATGAATCCCTTAGACGGAATAGGTGACAAGATGATTTTGTTCAGTTCGTCTGCAATGCGTTCTTTGGAGATGATGGAGATGCGTTCGCGATTACGCTCCAGAGAATCGAATGTCTCATCGTCAATATAGAATCCCAGCTGGGTGGCAAAACGGACACAGCGCATCATGCGCAAAGGGTCATCACTGAAAGTTATATCAGGGTCGAGGGGAGTCCGGATGGTCTTTTCCTTCAAGTCTCCAATACCGCCAAAGGGGTCGACCAACTCGCCATAACGCACCCGGTTCAGGCAAACAGCCAGTGCATTGATGGTAAAATCACGGCGGTTCTGGTCATCCTCCAATGTACCGTCCTCTACAATAGGCTTGCGGGAATCGTGTGTATACGATTCTTTTCTTGCACCCACAAACTCAACTTCCGTACCATAGTACTTCAATTGTGCCGTACCGAAATTCTTGAAGACGGAAACATGCGCCCCACGCCCCAGACGCTTACCCAGCGCCTCGGCCATGGCAATGCCACTGCCTACCACCACCACATCAATATCCTTGGAAGGACGTTGCAGGAAAATATCACGTACATATCCACCGACTACGTAACATTCCAATCCCAATTCATCAGCCGTTTCGGATATCCGCTTGAATATATCATCACTAAAATATTGCTTCAGTTCTTCTGCCGTCAAATCTATCATAAATAATGCGCTAATGTAATGAATACGCAAATGTGTTAATGGTCTATTAGCACATTTGCACATTAAAATGCTGCAAAGATAAAGATATTATTTCTATTTTTTGTGGACTCTAACTCCAAGAACAACAAATATGAAAAAAAGTAATACTCCTTGCATGCCTATGCTGTACACTCTTCTCTTGCGAAGATGTGGAGAAGAAGGCCGGTGAAAAACTACAAGCTGCCCGCGAAGCGTTTGAACTCGGCAACTACAATGAAGCGAAGATTCTGATTGACAGCATCAAGATGCTCTATCCCAAAGCGTTTGAAACTCGCCGTGCAGGCATCGGCTGATGCAGGAAGTGGAACTGAAAGAGCAGGAAAAGAGCCTGGTCTATCTGGACAGTATGCTTCAAGCCAAGCAAAAGGATTTCGATGCAATCAAAGGGAAATACACCTTTGAAAAAGATGCCGAATACCAGAATATCGGCAATTACCTTCATCCTTCCCAAGTGATAGAAAAAAAATCTGCATCGCTCTTTCCTTCGCTTCCAGGTAGACGAAAACGGAGTCATGAGCATGACTTCCATTTATTGCGGAGCCCATAATATCCACCATGTGGCCGTCAAAGTCACTGCTCCCGATGGTAGCTTTGCCGAAACACCCGCCGCCAAAGACAGCTACGAAACCACTGACCTCGGTGAAAAGATTGAAAAGGCAGACTTCAAACTGGGAGAAGACGGAAACGTCATGGGGTTCCTTTATCTGAACAAGGACAAGAATATCAAAGTCAACTATCAAGGGGAACGTCCCTATTCCATCACCATGACTGCCGCCGACCGCCAGGCCCTTGCCAGCGTCTACGAACTGGCACAACTGCTGTCATCCATGACGGAAATAAAGAAGAATATGGAAGAAGCCAATCTCAAAATCGAATTTGTAAAAAAGAAGATGGAAGAGAGAAAAGACAATGCACAAGAATAAAAAGAAGGAAACCGGATGATATATTCATTACTTAGTCATCCGGTTCCCTTTTTATTATCAGTAAAGCCTTACCAAACTAATTTAGGTAAATAACGGCTCAGACATGTACGCAAAGCAGACAGAGTGATGGGTTTTACCAACACTTCCGAGGCTCCGCACTCCAAGGCTTTTTCGCGGTCGGCAGTAAAGGCGTAAGCGGTCTGCATGATGATGGGAAGTTCCTTATCCTTCTTGCGAATAATCACCGTAGCATCCAGCCCGTTCATAATAGGCATTTTTTATATCCATCAGAATAGCTTCCGCCTTGTCGCGATTCTCTTCGAACAAATTTACAATCTCCTCACCATTCTTTGCCCATAGTATCTCGCATTTCTTGCCGATGATAGCCTTTATCAGTTTAAAGTTACTATCATCATCTTCCGCAACCAGAATAAGCGGACGGTAATCTCCTGACACTTTTTCTATTTCCATGACCTATGCGTTTTGTTTATATAGGGGCAAAGATATAAAAAATAATAGATTTGCACTATCTTTGCAGCTCATTAAAAAAATATATAATGATTTCTATAGACGGACTGGCCGTAGAATTCGGCGGAACTACTTTATTCAGTGACATATCTTTCGTTATCAAACGAAAAAGACCGTATCGCCCTGATGGGTAAAAATGGAGCGGGGAAAAGTACATTGTTGAAAATCCTGGCAGGTGTAAGACAACCTACCCGTGGAAAAATCTCAGCCCCCAAGGACAGTGTCATAGCTTACCTTCCACAGCACCTTATGACGGAAGACGGACGTACCGTATTCCAGGAAGCGGCGCAAGCCTTTGCCCACCTGCATGAAATGGAAGCTGAAATAGAGCGCCTCAACAAGGAACTGGAAACGCGTACCGACTACGAAAGCGACAGCTACATGGAACTTATCGAGAATGTCTCCGCCTTAAGCGAAAAGTTCTATGCCATCGACTCCACCAATTACGAGGAGGATGTGGAAAAAGCACTGCTCGGACTGGGCTTTGTACGCGAAGACTTCAACCGCCAGACCAGTGACTTCAGCGGCGGATGGCGCATGCGCATCGAGCTTGCCAAGCTGTTGCTGCAAAAGCCTGACGTGCTGTTGCTAGACGAGCCTACCAACCATCTGGACATAGAATCCATACAATGGCTGGAAGATTTCCTTATCAGCAATGGAAAGGCTGTCATCGTCATCAGCCACGACCGTAAATTCGTAGACAACATCACCACCCGTACCATTGAAGTGACCATGGGACGGATATACGATTACAAAGTAAACTACTCCAAATACCTGGAACTCCGCAAGGAACGCCGCGAACAGCAACAGAAAGCCTACGACGACCAGCAGAAGTTCATTGCCGAAACCAAGGAATTCATCGAACGGTTCAAAGGCACCTACTCCAAAACCCTGCAAGTGCAAAGCCGCGTAAAAATGCTGGAGAAGCTGGAACTGCTGGAAGTGGATGAAGAAGACACTTCAGCGTTACGCCTCAAATTCCCTCCTTCTCCCCGCTCAGGCAATTATCCCGTCATCATGGAGGGAGTAGGGAAAAGTTACGGTGACCATGTGGTCTTCAAGAATGCCAACCTCACCATAGAACGGGGAGACAAGGTTGCTTTCGTTGGTAAGAACGGTGAAGGAAAGTCAACGTTAGTGAAGTGCATCATGAAGGAAATAGAACATGAAGGCACCCTCACGATAGGACACAACGTGCAGATTGGATATTTCGCACAAAACCAGGCCTCATTGTTGGATGAGAACCTGACCGTATTCCAGACCATCGACGATGTGGCAAAAGGGGAAATCCGCAACAAGATACGCGACCTGCTGGGTGCCTTCATGTTCGGTGGCCCCGAAGAGTCCATGAAGAAGGTCAAGGTGCTTTCCGGTGGAGAGCGCACACGCCTTGCCATGATAAAACTTTTGCTCGAACCGGTGAATCTGCTGATACTGGACGAACCGACCAACCATCTGGACATGAAAACCAAAGATATCCTGAAGCAAGCGTTACTGGATTTTGACGGTACCCTGATTCTCGTCAGCCACGACCGCGACTTCCTGGACGGACTGGTAAGCAAGGTATATGAATTTGGCAACAAACAAGTGAAAGAGCACTTGAACGGCATCTACGAATTCCTTGAAAAGAAGAAAATGGACTCCCTCCGCGAACTGGAACGATAGGCATCTGCTAAACCCGGCGTCCGAACAAATGGCCGATACATATTGTTTTCATTTTACTAAACACTTAACTAAGAGATATTAAAATGAAACAATATGATGCCATCATAATAGGATTCGGCAAGGGCGGCAAGTTATTGGCCGTCGAACTAGCCGAACGGAATTGGAAAGTAGCCATCGTGGAACGTTCCCCTCAGATGTACGGAGGAACATGTGTAAACGTAGGATGTATCCCTACCAAAGCTCTGATTCACGAATCGGAATATGCGGAAAAAAGATACTATGACGATTATAAGAACCAGTCCAAACTGTATGCACTTGCCGTGGCGCGGAAAGACAAGCTTGTATCCTTCCTGCGTGAGAAAAATTATGAAAATGTAAAAAACAAGCCTAATATAACCCTCTATGACGGAACTGCTTCTTTCTTGTCCGAAAATACAATCCGTATAGTCTCCGGCAAGGACGAAACGATTCTTGAGGGAAAAGAGATATTCATCAACACCGGGTCCACCCCCTATCCTGCCTGCCATCGACGGACTCAAGGAGAGCAAGTACGTATATACCAGTGAGACCTTGCTGCAATCGAACAAACTGCCCGCACACCTGCTCGTCATCGGCGGCGGTGCTGTCGGATTGGAGTTTGCCACTATGTATGCAGGCTTTGGAAGCCATGTCACACTGCTGGAAGCGGGAAACCGCTTTCTGCCTAAAGTGGACCGCGACATTGCCGCCTCCATGCTGGAAGCATTGAACCGAAAGCGTATCAATGTCCGGTTGAACGCCCGTGTCCAATCCGTGTACGACACAGCCGAAGGAATAACTCTGACCTATACGGACAGTGCAAACGGCACTCCCTACTACCTGAAAGGAGATGCCTTGCTGGTAGCCATCGGCCGCAAGCCTATGACTGCAGAGCTGAATCTGGAAAAAGCGGGTATACAAACAGACAAGCGGGGAGCCATCGTTGTCGACAACCAATTACGGACTACAGCCCCACACGTATGGGCCCTGGGGGACGTAAAAGGAGACGAACAGTTCGACTACTTGTCCATCGATGATTTCCGTATCATCCGTAATCAACTCTTTGAAAACAAAAAAAGGAGTACAAAAGACCGGTATCCAATCTCCTTTGCCATTTTCACCGACCCACCGCTGGCACATATAGGACTGACGGAAGAGGAAGCGATGAAGAACGGTTATTCCATACATGTGGCACGTATCCCTGCTGCCATGATTCCACGTGCCCGTACGCTACACAGCATAGACGGTATGCTCAAAGCTATTGTAGACATCCATACCGGACGGATTCTGGGTTGTACCCTACTTTGTGCCGATGCACCAGAAGTAATCAATACCGTAGCATCAATCATGAAACGGGACAGCGTTACCATTTCCTGCGGGACTTCATTTTCACCACCCAGCATGAATGAGGGATTGAATATGTTATTCAAACCTTTTTAGCATTTTCTATTTGGTAATTAAGTCCTTAACCTCTATCTTTGCATCCGTCCAAAGATAGAGGAATGAAAAAGAAACAGTACATAACCTATATTCTTTTTTTCATCAGCTTGATAATGCTGGTGATACCCGTCATTCCCCACCATCATCATGCCGACGGAATGATATGCATGAAGAATGATATCACCGCCGATTGCTGCGGACACCGTCATAGCCAGGGCAACGAGCACTGCTGTTGCGACACGGGGATGCATGACAACCCACTTTGTACAACAGACGCCCAGCTCTTCCAATGATGTGTGTTCACATCCGGATGCCTTGTGGGCAGTTACCCTACTCATTGAACCTTTTTCCAAGTTACTCATCCTACCCGAGTTTGACATAAGCAGGCAGGAGTGTATCTATCTGGAATCTCTTCATAGCACATTTATCATATGTGCTACGGGACTTCGTGCCCCTCCGTCTCTTCTTGCTTAACTGTTACCGGAACATCACCGGGACAGATTTCTATCCGGCATAAGGAACAATGCAATTTGGTTGCACGCCCTATGCCCTAACTTTGTATTCAAAATCAAAAAGTAAGAACAAATATCATCATGAAAAAAGTTATTTTCATGGGAGTCTTGGGATTATTCCTTTTAGGCTCCTGTAACAGCAAGTCCGGAGACAGCCACGAAGGACATAATCACGAAACAGAAGAGCACAATCATGACGGACATGACCACGAACATGAGGGACACAACCATGAGCACGAAGAGCAGGAAAACCATGCCGGAGGAAGCGATGAAATCATCCTGCCACCAGCAAAGGCGCAAGCTGCCGGCGTAGCAGTCAGCACTGTTGAACCGGGTAGTTTCCATCAAGTCATCAAGACCAGCGGCCAGGTGATGGCAGCCCAGGGAGACGAGAGCGTAGCCGTAGCTACAGTAGCAGGCGTGGTTTCCTTCAAGGGAAAAGTTATCGAAGGAATGAGTGTCAGCAAAGGTACTCCTTTGGTGGTATTGTCATCCAAAAACATGGCCGACGGAGACCCGGTGCAGAAAGCCCGGATAGCCTACGAGGTTTCCAAAAAAGAATACGAGCGTATGAAAGCGCTTGTAGGCAACAAAATCGTATCTGAAAAGGAATTCGCGCAAGCCGAACAGATTTACGAAAATGCCCGTATCAGTTACGAGGCAGTCGCAAAGAACCATTCGGCAAGCGGCCAGGCGGTTGTTTCTCCCATCAGCGGTTATGTGAAGAATCTGTTGGTGAAAGAAGGGGACTACGTCAGCGTCGGCCAGCCGTTGGTAAGCGTCACCCAGAACCGTAAGCTTTTCCTGCGTGCGGATGTATCCGAAAAGTACTATCCTTACCTAAACAGCATCGGTTCTGCCAACTTCTGTACTCCTTATAATAATAAGGTATATACATTGAAAGAACTGGGCGGGCGCATGCTTTCTTATGGAAAGGCTTCGGATGAGAACGGATATTATGTACCCGTAACTTTTGAATTCGACAATAAGGGAGACGTTATTCCCGGCTCGTTTGTAGAAGTATTCCTATTATCCTCACCAATGGAGAACGTGTTGTCTCTTCCTCACAGTGCGCTGACCGAGGAACAAGGCAGCTTCTTTGTCTACCTGCAACTGGATGAAGAGGGCTACAAAAAACAGCTTGTCACCCTGGGTGCCGACAATGGCGAAAGTGTACAAATCCTTTCC
>ENA-OPYP01000048-OPYP01000048.1-human-gut-metagenome-genome-assembly--contig:-NODE-48-length-10449-cov-0.636214_pt1 | contig 10449 bp, 7 predicted proteins | sample MGYA00242638_ERZ504484 | MGnify/ENA primary metagenome ERZ504484 (study PRJEB26092, sample SAMD00036300) | human gut metagenome | host: Homo sapiens | study: EMG produced TPA metagenomics assembly of the... | reverse complement strand
GGCAGTAACCACCCTCGCCATTGCTGCACGCAACGAGCACGACGAGTTCCTGGAGTCTCCCATCCCGCCCTGCGGCGCCTGCCGGCAAGTGATGCTCGAAACGGAGAAGCGCTTCAAGCAGCCAATGCGGGTGTTGCTGTATGGCAAAAAGGGAATCTACGAGCTGAAGAATGTGGGAGAATTACTGCCACTCTCGTTCGATGCTTCGGCCATGAAGTAACAGAACCAATAAAGTATTAACATCGTGTCTGCAGGAAGTTAATTTCTTGCAAACACGATATTAACTTCTTGCCGACACGATATTAATATCGCAAAAAGCCTTTGTTATTCAGTGGAAATCATTACCTTTGCGCCCACTAACCAATTAATTCCACCGATGAGAATATCCGACTAAAGACAACACGTTTCGGTAAACATCACTATCAACATGCTTTTTCAGACTGAACGCTGAGCATCACCTATATAGATGTTTAGCCAATACTGTGTTTGTCTGTACCCCTCCCCTTCGAGAATTTCAATTTCGGGGAATGCTTGCATCTCCCCTATCATTCTTACTTCTAAAAACACAGTAGAAACTTATGAGCTTTATCATTAAAGACCTTAGCTATATCCATGCAGATAAGGAAATCTTGTTTTCACACCTCCACTTGAGTATCAACTCCGGAGATAAAAATAGCCCTGACCGGAAATAACGGTTGCGGCAAGTCTACCCTCATGCGCATTTTGGCAGGAGACTTGTCACCAAGTTCGGGAACGGTGCTACGCCCCGAACATCTGTACTACGTGCCCCAGCACTTCGGACAATACGACCGGCAGACAATAGCACAAGCTTTGGGAATCAGTCACAAGCTATCTGCCCTGCATGCCATCCTAAGCGGTGACGCTACCGAAAAGCACTTCAATACGCTCAATGATGACTGGAACGTGGAAGAACGCGCCCAGGCTTCTCTCGACAGCTGGGGACTGGACGGTATCCCACTCTCCCGTCCGATGGAAGGACTTAGCGGCGGCGAAAAGACCCGCATCTTCCTTGGCAGGGCATGGAGTTGCACAACCCAACAGCCATCCTGCTGGACGAACCGACCAACTATCTGGACGCGGATGGACGGGAACGTCTGTATAACTTGATACGACGGACATCGGCTACCGTGCTCGTCATCAGTCACGACCGCACGCTACTGAATCAGTTGCCTGCCATCTGCGAACTCTCCTCCCAGGGATTGACGTATTACAGCGGAAACTACGACTTCTACAAAAAACAGAAGACCCTGCAACAAAACGCCCTCACCCAACAACTAGAAGAGAAGCAGAAAGCCCTGCGCCTTGCACGCAAAGTGGCACGCGAAGTAGAAGAACGGAAGGCCAAACAGAATGTGCGGGGAGAAAAAAACTCCATTAAAAAGGGGATTCCCCGCATCATGATGGGAGCACTGAAAAACAATGCGGAAAACAGCAGTAGCAGACTCAGCAGCATACATGCGGAGAAAGCGGAAAAGCTGCAGACGGAAATGGCAGGCATCAAAAGTTTACTGTCGCAGACGGACAAGCTGAAAACAGACTTCAACACCTCCCATCTGCATACGGGCAAGATTCTGATTACGGCAAGGAACGTCAACTTCCATTATCCCGACCATACAGCCTCCCCCGTAGAAACACCCCACACGGAGACGGCTGCAAAGAGTCTCTGGGCTTCTCCCCTCACCTTCCAGCTAAGAAGCGGCGACCGCCTCAGCCTGAAAGGAAAAAACGGCAGTGGAAAAACAACCCTGCTGAAACTCATCATGGGCGAATTGCACCCCACCGACGGAGTGATGGAGCGTGCCGGCTTCACCTCCGTCTATCTGGACCAAGAATACTCCCTCGTCCGTAATGAGCGCAGCGTACTCCAACAAGCAGAAGCTTTCAACCACCGCCACCTGCCGGAACATGAAGTGAAAACCATCCTCAACCGTTACCTCTTTCCCCGCGACGTGTGGAACAAGCCGTGCGGCAAACTGAGTGGCGGCGAAAAGATGCGCCTCTCCTTCTGCTGCCTGATGATTGCCGACAATACCCCGGATATGTTCATTCTGGACGAACCCACCAACAATCTGGACATCGAGAGCATAGAAATAATAACGGCAACGATACGCGACTACGCCGGCACCGTAATTGCCATCAGCCACGACCGGGAGTTTCTGAAAGACACCGGCATCGAACGGGAGATACTTTTGGAATGAATCAGTAATTTAGGTAACAACAACCGTAATTTGTATACTGCCATTCTCATAAAACCTGCCTATTTTTGCAGCACGTAATCATTTACTAACTAACGAACAACGAATATGAGCAAAAAAGTATTAATCCTCTCCTCCAGTCCCCGCAGGAATGGAAACTCCGACCTCTTGTGCAATGAATTCATGCGCGGTGCCGCAGAGGCCGGACATCAAGTAGAAAAGATTTTCCTGAAAGACAAGCACATCAACTACTGCACGGGATGCAGCGTATGCAGCATGTACGGCAAACCCTGCCCGCAAAAGGACGATGCCGCCGAAGTGGTGGAAAAGATGATTGCCGCCGACGTCATCGTCATGGCAACTCCCGTATACTTCTACACCATGAGCGCGCAGATGAAGACACTGATTGACCGTTGTTGTGCACGCTACCTTGAAATAAAGAACAAGGAGTTCTACTTCATCATCGCCGCCGCCGAAGAAAGTGTCCCCATGATGGAACGTACCATCGATGGTTTCCGTGGCTTCCTCGACTGCCTGGAAGAGCCCAAAGAATGCGGCACCATTTATGGCGTGGGTGCCTGGAAGGTGGGCGAGATAAACGACAAGCCTTCCATGCACGAAGCCTACGAGATGGGAAAAAAGGTATAAAGAACGAATACTAATCGCTATACAATACATTTATGCTACGTACCATCAGACTGACCCTTGCCGTCATCTTCTTCGCACTCATCACGCTGTTGTTCCTCGACTTCACGGGAACACTGCATGCCTGGTTCGGATGGATGGCGAAGATACAATTCCTGCCGGCCGTGCTGGCACTGAACATCGGTGTAGTACTGTTTCTTGCAGTGCTGACCTTGGTATTCGGACGCATCTACTGCTCCGTCATCTGCCCGTTGGGAGTATTCCAGGACATTGTTTCCTGGCTCTCCGCCAAACGGAAGAAAAACCGTTTCCGCTACTCGTCCGCACTGAAATGGCTACGCTACGGTGTGCTGGGAGTATTCGTACTTGCCATTATCGGCGGACTGAACTCTTTTGTCGTGCTGCTGGCCCCTTACAGCTCATACGGGCGCATCGTTTCCAGCCTTTTCTCCCCACTCTACCAGTGGGCAAACAACGGACTGGCCTACCTGGCCGAACGTGCTGACAGCTATGCCTTCTATGAAACGGATGTATGGATGAAGAGTCTCCCTACCCTGCTGATTGCCACGGTCACTCTGGTAGTCCTCATCGTGCTGGCATGGCGGGGCGGACGTACCTATTGCAACACTATCTGTCCGGTAGGTACAGTGCTTGGCTTCCTCTCGAAGTATTCCTTGCTGAAACCGGTAATTGACACAAAGAAGTGCAACAGTTGCGGACTTTGTGCCCGCAACTGCAAGGCATCGTGCATCAACATCAAGGCACACGAAATAGATTACAGCCGTTGCGTGGCATGTATGGACTGTATCAACAAGTGCAGGAAAGGTGCCATCACTTACACACGCCGCAAGCCGACCTCCGCTGCAGTCTCCCAGGAAACCTCCGTGGCCACGGAGCAGGTAAACGACGCCCGCCGCGCATTTCTCTCTACAACTGCCGTGTTTGCTGCTACGGCAGCCCTCAAGGCGCAGGAGAAGAAAGTGGACGGTGGACTGGCTGTCATCGAGGACAAAAAAATCCCCGAGCGCGCCACTCCCATCACTCCTCCGGGCTCACTGAGCGCCCGCCACTTTGCACAACACTGTACAGCCTGCCAGCTCTGCATATCGGTATGTCCCAACCAAGTGCTCCGTCCTTCTTCGGACTTGACAAAACTGATGCCAGCCGGAAATGTCCTACGAACGCGGTTACTGCCGCCCCGAATGCGCCAAGTGTGCGGAGGTGTGTCCTACCGATGCCATCCATCTGACGAGCCTCGCCGAGAAATCGGCCGTCCAAATCGGTCATGCCGTATGGATTAAGGAGAATTGCATCTGCATCACAGACAAGATGGAATGCGGGAACTGTGCCCGCCATTGTCCGGCCGGTGCCATACAGATGGTTCCTTCAGACCCGGAAGACGAAGCCTCCATCAAGATACCGGTAGTCAACGCCGAACGCTGTATCGGATGCGGAGCATGCGAGAACCTTTGTCCGTCGCGTCCGTTCAGTGCCATTTATGTGGAAGGCCATGTGATGCACAGAACTGTCTGAAGCAGCTTTATCACCCTAATATCCATTTATAATTTCAGTCCTATCACAATGAAAGAAGACAATAAGAACAAGATAAACCGCCGCGATTTCTTCAAACTCGCCGGTGCAGGAACGCTTGCCTCGGCAGCAGCCCTATACGGCTGTTCGGGCAACAAGAACAACGGGGAAAGCGAATCGGCCGCACTGGGCGAGATATCAACCGACAAGATGACCTATCGTACCAACCCCAACACGGGCGACCGGGTTTCCCTGCTGGGATACGGATGCATGCGATGGCCCACCCGGAAACGCGCCGACGGGAATGGAGACGAAATAGACCAGGAAGCCGTGAACGACCTGATAGACTATGCCATTGCCCACGGAGTGAACTATTTCGACACCTCCCCCGCCTATGTGCAAGGTCTGTCGGAGCGCGCCACAGGCATTGCCTAAAACGCCATCCACGGGAGAAATTCTTCCTTGCCACAAAGCTGTCCAACTTCAGTCCCAGCACGCACAGCCGCGAAGAGTCCCTTGCCATGTATCACCGCTCCTTCCGCGACCTGCAAGTGGACTACATCGACTACCTCCTGCTGCACGGCATCGGCATGGGCGGCATGGAAGCCCTCCGTTCCCGCTATCTGGACAACGGCATGCTGGACTTCCTGCTGAAAGAGCGCGAAGCCGGACGCATCCGCAACCTCGGATTCTCCTATCATGGAGACATCGAAGTCTTTGACTACCTGCTCTCCCGCCACGACGAACTGAAATGGGACTTCGTACAAATCCAACTGAACTACGTGGACTGGCGACATGCCAAAGAAGTGAATACCCGCAACACGGATGCCGAATACCTATATGCCGAGCTGGTGAAGCGCAACATTCCTGCCGTTATCATGGAGCCGTTGCTGGGCGGACGCTATCCCGCCTAAACGACCACTTGATGGCACGTCTGAAACAACGCCGCCCGCAGGAGAGCGTGGCTTCCTGGGCCTTCCGATTTGCAGGTACTTTCCCCGATGTGCTGACCGTACTGAGCGGAATGACGTACATGGAGCATCTGCAAGACAACCTGCGTACCTTCTCCCCGCTTGTTCCATGTACGGAAGAGGAGTTTACCCTACTGGAAGATACCGCCCAGCGAATGCTGCAATACCCCACCGTGCCGTGCAACGACTGCAAATACTGTATGCCGTGCCCCTATGGGCTGGATATTCCAGCCATCCTGCTGCACTACAACCGCTGCATCAACGAGGGCAACGTGCCGCAGAACAGCCAAGACGAGAATTACCGCGAGGCACGCCGCGCCTTCCTGATAGGCTATGACCGCAGTGTTCCCCGTCTCCGCCAAGCCAACCGCTGCACCGGTTGCGGCCAATGCAACCCGCACTGTCCGCAAGGCATCGACATCCCGGCGAAACTGCAGGAGATAGACCGATTTGTGGAAGCGCTGAAGCAGGAAACCCTTTAACGGACTTATCTTCAACCCTGGTTGTCCATTTTAAGGATTACCAATCATATACAGATTCTTCTTTTTGTATAACTTTGCAAAAAGAACCATAGATAAACGATGAATAAAAAGATTTTAACCGCAATTTTAATAAGTATCGCCCTTCCGGGTAGTATGCTGTCCGCACCTGCCGACAGCCTCCGGCTGAAAAGCTACAAGCTTGATGAAGTCGTAGTGACCGGGACAAGAAATGAAACAGACATCCGCCACCTGCCAATGACCATCTCCGTAGTGGGCCGCCAGCAACTGGAACAGACCTACCAGCCCTCCATCCTGCCTACACTGACCGAGCAGGTGCCCGGACTTTTCACCACAAGCCGCGGCATCATGGGCTACGGCGTATCCACGGGAGCCGCAGGAGGCATGAGCCTGCGCGGGATAGGCGCCGGAGTAAACGCAGCCGGAGGACCTACGACCAGCCTGCTGGTGCTGATAGACGGACACCCGCAATACATGGGCCTGATGGGGCATCCCATCGCCGACGCCTACCAGAGCATGATGGCCGAACGGGTGGAAGTGCTGCGCAGTCCCGCCTCCGTCCTCTATGGGTCCAATGCAATGGGCGGGGTTATCAACATCGTCACCCGCAAGATGCAGGAGGACGGGGTGAAAACCAATGCGCAGATAGGATACGGTTCCTACAATACCCTGCAGACGGAAGTCTCCAACCGCGTGAGGAAAGGGCGTTTCAGCAGCGTGGTGACCGGCTCGTACAACCGTACCGACGGACACCGTGACGACATGGAATTTGAGCAGTATGGCGGCTATGCCAAACTGGGATACGACTTCAGCGACACCTGGAAGCTGTGGGGCGACGTGAACATCACCCGCTTCAACGCCTCCAATCCCGGCGAAGCCGACAATCCGTATATAGACAACGACTCGCGCATCACACGCGGCATGACCTCCTTCGCACTGGAAAATCGTTACGACCGCACTTCCGGCGCCGTGAGCTTCTTCTACAACTGGGGCCGGCACAGGATTAATGACGGCTACCATCCCGGAGGAGAGCCCCAGAAGTCGCACTTCAACTCCAAGGACCGGATGCTGGGCATATCGTGGTATCAAAGTGCCACGCTCTTCACCGGCAACCGCCTGACCGTAGGTTTCGATTACCAGCACTTCGGCGGAGAGTCCTGGAACAAGGTTGTCGCCATCGACGAGGCAAAACCCGGACAGCAGATTGGTGACCGCATCCCCGGCGTGGACAAGCAGATGGATGAATTTGCAGGCTATGTGGATTTCAAGCAGGACATCAACAGCTGGCTTTCACTGGACGCCGGTGTCCGCATAGACCACCATTCGCACGTAGGCACGGAATGGATTCCCCAAGGGGGACTGGCTTTCCATCTGCCCCGGCAGGCGGAACTGAAAGCAATGGTGAGCAAAGGATTCCGTAACCCCACCATCCGGGAGATGTACATGTTCCCTCCACAGAACCCCGATTTGAAAGCGGAGAGCCTAATGAACTATGAACTCTCCTTTACGGGGCAGCTTTTGGGAGGGGCCATGTCCTATGGGGTGAACCTCTACTACATCAACGGGGACAACATCATCATGACAGACCCTGCCCTGCGCAAGAACGTCAACTCCGGAGAGATAGAGAACTGGGGCGTGGAAACCAACCTTGGCTACCGCATCAACCGACACTGGCAGATGAATGCCAATTATAGCTGGCTGCACATGGAGAATCCGGTACTGGCGGCTCCCGAACACAAACTCTATGCCGGTACGGACTTTACACAAAGACGCTGGAGCTTGTCTACCGGTATACAATACGTGAAGGGTCTCCATACCTCGGGTCACCCCGGGTAAGGAGAAGCAGGAAAGCTTCGTACTCTGGAACCTGCGTGCCAACTACCGTCTGTGCAGTTTTGCCGACGTCTTTGTCAAGGGCGAAAACCTGCTGGCGCAACGCTATGAAATCAATGCAGGCTTCCCCATGCCGAAAGCCACGGTGATGGGAGGCGTAAATATCAACTTTTAATACTGTTGCGAAGGAGTATATTCTACTCGATAGATATGGTCGAAGAATGGTGCCCACTCATTGTCCGTGATGCCAATCTGCAGACCGTAGAAGTGTGTACCGGCTTCCCGACAACGGCGAATCTCCTCCATAAAGACAGGTGAAGAATGAGGAATCTTGAAGTCGCTGACCCAAAGCACATCGGCATTCATATACTCCTTGCCTTCTTTGAGCAGGCGGAACGTGGCTTCCAGCATGCGGGTGGCATCTGTATCCCCGCAAGCTGTCTTTGAGAAAAATTCGAGCAGCCTTGCCCGCTCTTTCCTTACGTCAATCGGATGAATGGAGACGGAAAAGGCTATCAGAAAGCAGTTCCGCCGTTGACGGTCGGCTATCTCCAGGAGCTTTATCAGCAGGGAGTGGGCAATCTTCTCCGGCTTGCCAGCCATGCTTCCCGAGGTGTCTAGACAGACAATCATCGGACCTTTGGGACGGGCAGGCTTGGTTTCGATGCGCCGGGCAGGCTGCATGATTTCCGATTTATAACGGAAGGTCTGGAGCTTGCGAGTAAGGTATTTGTAGACGAACAAATCTTCCAGTTCACTGTCAGCGGAATGGGCAAGCTCAATGGGAAGCAGAGCATTGAGGTCGTTGCCGGTACTGATGCCCAGGATGTCACATTTAGAGGAGTACTCCATTTTGTAGACGTTTCCCTCGGCAACGCGGATTTGCTCACGTCCTTCGTCGTCTGCCATACGCCCCATCTTGCGGGCCACTTTCACTATCTCGGGGCAAGAGCGCTGGATGCGCACGATTTTCCGTATACGCTCAAAGTCGACAGTATTCCACAAGCCGCTCATCATGCCCCAGGTCTGGAAGAATTCGTCCTTATCCACCCGGTTCTGGCGGATGTACTCGGGGATGTCTTTCAGATTGGAACGGAGCCTGCGCTCGAGGGCATCTTTGCGGAAAGCAATCTCTTTCTCCTTTTCTTCGTGCATCTTCAGTTGGAAGGCGTCTTCCCAGTCGTCCACCATTTTCTCCCAGACTTCATCGTCCGCATATCCTCCTTCTGTACCGAAGTGGCTGCGGTAGAAACGGGAGTCGAAGCCGTACTCCCGGTATTTGTCGGAAATCTGCTGGAGCAAGGCTTGCCAGCCGTCTTTCCGCTTTGCCATGGACCATTCCAGCACGAGTTTCATCCCGGTCCGTTCCGACTGGCTTTTCCGGAGGTTGTACCTCTCCTTCTCCAAGTTCAATTGGATGAACTGAATCATGGTGTCGTAAAAGATACGTGCACAGACCTCATCGCCCAGCACCTGCACCTTGACCATGGAGTCGTTCATCACAGAGAGTAGATAGGCATACAAGGGCTCGGTATCCGTCTCTGCGCACTCTCCGGTGGCAACGAAACGGTCCAGTGCCTGCACATAGAAGGCGGTGTCATATCGGGTGACGGTGGTGTTCATCTTCTTCTTGGTTACTGGAGGATTATTCGTCTCCATATCTCAGTTTGCGCATGTCCACACGCGCCCAGGCTATCTCCTTGCGGACGATGGAGACGTATTGAGCTACGCTCTTTTTTATCCTCTTCGGAGACGAAAAGGTTGTCGGACAAATCTCTTACCAGCCGGTCTATGCTGGTGGCGGCGGTATCCAGTTCCGTCTCGTAATCACGGTCGGTGACGGAGAGGTTTCCCAGCCAGAGTTGTTGCTCCTCGCCCCGTTGCAGACGCCGCATGGGGAAGCACACACCGTTGATGTAGAGATGCTTGTCGTCGCGGTAGAGGGTGACGCGTTCGGTGCCTTCCTCTTTCATGGCACTGGTGTCGGCAAAGGCACGGATGATTGTACGCTTGGGATTGAGGGGGTCGGCATACATTACACCCAAGGTGGGGGCATCTTTGGTGCTATACTCCTTCAGATTTTTGTAGTCCACGATAAAGATGTAGGTGTTGCCCGTACCATGTTTCTCCACCTGGTAGTAGAAATGTTCCGTTATCAGCAGGTCATCGTCCCTACGGTCGCCGGCAAGGCGGGCTTTGTCGAGGGCTTCGCGCACACGGCTGACTTTCAAATCGGATTTCAGCGAGGAGGCGATACCGGCAATCTGTTTTGTGTGGGACACGAATAAGGCACGGATAACGATGTCACGGATGGCAACGCTCTCATCAGGCTCACTCCATAGGCAGTGGTAGACGGGAAGCAGGTCGGTCATGGAGACTTCCGTGCGGCCGTGGACGAAGGCGGAGGTCTTGAGCAGCTTCACGATGTTCTTCCAGCGGCGGTCGCTGACGTAGACATTGCGGCGCAGGTCGGAGTCTTGCATCTCTACGCTTGTCAGTCCGTGGCGAATGGCTGTGATGCAGGAAAGAACATCGAGAGGCAAGGTTACGCGGCGTATCTCAGCTTGCCATTCGGCATACTCGCGGTCGGAGATTTGCCATTCGCAAGCAGTCGTTTCCGGATGGTCGGCAGAATCGTCCAGCAGCATTTTGTAGAAAGATTCTTCCTGCTTGACGCAGGTGCAGAGAATACGGATAAGGAAACGGTCCCATAGGCTTCTAGTCCCTCGCCTTGAGCTGGGCAGTTCGTTGCTG
>ENA-OPYP01000047-OPYP01000047.1-human-gut-metagenome-genome-assembly--contig:-NODE-47-length-10484-cov-0.779183_pt1 | contig 10484 bp, 9 predicted proteins | sample MGYA00242638_ERZ504484 | MGnify/ENA primary metagenome ERZ504484 (study PRJEB26092, sample SAMD00036300) | human gut metagenome | host: Homo sapiens | study: EMG produced TPA metagenomics assembly of the... | reverse complement strand
CGCTTGAGTTCCTCTCTGCCGACACCGGGCTTGACAAGGGCCACAGCCTCGAAATCTCCCCGTAGCCCTTCACTGCCCAGACCGGAATCCCGGGTGGAATAAGGCATCCACAACTCTCCATAGGCAAATGTGAACAGAGAGCTCACGTCCTTAGTGACCCCGACAATGCGCTTAGGGCGAAAGTTGACAAAATAATTTTTGCCAATGGCTGCTTCGGCAGACCCGAAAGCTTCGCGGGCAAGCTGTTCGCCTATAACCACGACATCCCGGCAAGCATCGAACTCTTCGGTACTGAAAAGACGGCCCGCCACAAGAGGGATATCGTAGACACGCCAATAGTTCAAATCCACCTGACGAACCGTACGGCGCATTCCCCGCACGGGCGAATCCCCACAGTATCTAAGATAGGTAGGTCCCAGATAGGTGACAAGTTCCGCACCCGGAAGTTCTGCAAAAATAGCGTTGACAGCCCGATAAGACATGCCCGTATTGGAATTGCTGTGGTCGGACTTGCGGTAAGAGTATCCATAAGAAGAATATACCATGCTACTGCGGTGCGACTCGGGAGCCAAGTCAGCCGTCTGGATGTCATACACCATGTAAATGACCATGACAAAGGTTATACTCACTGCCGTACCGATGACGGAAACAGCACTGAAAAAGGGATTCTGGCGGATAAGAGCTAAAATTTGTTCCATAGCTTTCTATTCATCGTGCAATGCTTCGGCAGGCTGCACCTTCATCGCCTTGCGGGCGGGAATACCTATACCGATGACAATCATTAGGGTAATCAGCACAAAGCTGATGGCAGCACAGAGCAGCAGGCGGTCCCACTCCAACGTCGTACCGTTCCTCCAGGAATTCAACTCCAGGTGTGCAAGATTATAATCGATGAGCAATGCAACGGGGGTGACAATTGCCAACAACAATATCCCTTCACTAAGCAGCCGGCTGAAGATGGCACGGTCTGTCGCTCCATGCGCTTTGTGCAGTGCTATCTCCGAACGGCGTTGCTGCGTACGGAACCAGAATGTTCCGAGCAAGCCGAGGAAAATGTTCAGCAGTAGGAATCCCATACCCATCACATAGTTACGGATGTCATTGGTCCATGCCTGCTGGTAGTTGCGACGAATATCCTTGAAAGAACGTATCTCCGAAATGAAGATATTGCCTATGCGGAACTGGCTCTCACTGTCTGCCTTCAGCCTCTCAATGAAGTCATTGTCCTGCCCTTCACGGACGCGGACACAAAGTTCGAGACCGATATAGTAGAAACTCTGCTTCACCATCATGGAATATGAGCTTCGCGCCTGGTCATAATCGTGATAGCGTACATTTTGCAGTGCAGCACCCAGCCGGTAGGTCTTCGTAGTATCACCAAAAAGATAGAACCGCTGGCCTACGAGATCTGTCATCCGGCGGTCGTATTTCCGGTAGAGGTTATCCGAAGCCATAAACTCCCCGCGCTCCAACATTTCAGCCAATTGTTCGGGTGTCTCGCCACGCGTGCCCCGATAGCGGAATACACGGGGAAAGTCCGGTGTCACTAACCTGCGGATGGTCCAACCGGGAGAACGCAAAGTGTCATAGCTTACTTCAGCGCCTGAATTGCTTCCGTTGTAAGGATATGAATTCTGCGAAAGGCTGACCGCTTCTATCTCCGGCCGACGACGCAGACGCTCCAACAACTCGGCTATGTCATCGTGGGTCTGCTGAGAGGTATGCCCGCTATGTAGTCGGGACTTTTGGGTGTCAGTTCCCCCAACTCTATAAGGTAGCAGTGCTCTATATTAAAGCCTCTCGGCTCCAGATAGGTGGCGGCGCGCGTGTAGAGATAGTCTACCACGTACCACATCACTACACTCACTACCAATAACTCCAACACCAACCATAGGTTTGAGAGCCATTCATTCTTTATCTGTGTAAGAAGTTTCTTAGTCATTTTCTTCAATGATTAATGTTTTGTGATGGAGTTATTTATGCAAACGTCCGCCCAATGCATTTACAATCCCTATTCTTGATGCACGCCATGCGGGAATACCGGAACTTAGTAAGTTCAGCACAAAGCAGAACAACAACGCCCAGCCAAAGGTGGAGCCATGCAGCAATATGCTTGCATCCACTGCCGGAGGACTCAGCGTCTGGCTGAATTCCTGCGCAAACAGCAGTGTATTTCCCAAATAAGCGAATGCTACACTCAGCAACAATCCCATCACCCCTGCCAGCAATGTCACCACCAGATTTTCTGCAATGATTTGCCCCATCAGTTCCAGTCTCGTTGAACCGAATGCCCGGCGCACACCAATCTCTGCCACACGCTGGCGCAGACGGCTCTGCGTCATCGAGCTGAGGTTGATGGCAGGAACAATCAGTAGAATGATGAAGATAATGAGACGCTGCCTGCGTGCCTGGTCCACGTCCGGTTCGATGTTGGCAGCCATTCCTGCGGCATTTTTCTCCTGGTCATAAGGACGGTTACGGTAAATCAACGAATAACCATTCTCGCCAATTACAGTGTCGTACTCCTGACGGCGGCGTTCCGTCTCCTCACGAATAGCGGGAAAATCATCACGGCTTTTCGCCAGAATGGTAACGCTCATCATCCCCATATGCTCATCACTCCATGTGCTTTTCGTTATCTCAGTAGAAGTATAGGGCACCCATACCTGCGCATAGGCAGTGTTGGCCAAAGTAGAAACATCCTTCACTACACCGGACACTGTATAAGGAGCATGGTTCAAAAGGAATTCGCGACCAACAGCCTCCGTTGTCTGGAATAACCTGCGCGCTACACTTTCCGTAATTACCGCTACGGGTAGTCCGGCATCGAATGTAGCCTGGTCATAAGGTTTCCCGGCAACAAAAGAGAAATCAAACACACGCCAGAAAGTATCATCTGTCTGCAACAGGTCGATACCCGTTGCAGGTTGTCCCGGCAGATTCACGGGGGGTAGAAATGACCATACAGGTATAAATCGTTACTGCTTCGGGGGTCTTCAGCCGATTTGAAGCACTCAAGCGCAGTCTTTATCCCCATCGGTCCGTTGGAACTGTTTCCCTCTCCCCAGCTTTTGTTGGTGATGCTCATATAATGCACATGTAGAAAGCGGTCGCGGTTGCTCTCCGGAGCAAACGGAGCTACCTTCACCTGCTGCATCATCACCACCAGCATGATGAGGAAGATGGCAAGTGCCGTACCGGCTATGCTGACGGCACTAATCATCGGTTGCTGCCGCAACTGTGCCCAGGCTTGTGTGAAGTATTGCTTTATCATATTGATATTTACGATTAGACGATTTACTATTTACGATTGGTGTTACCGCTACTCAACGGCCCACCTTCAGGTTACATGTATTCACTCCGCCTATGCCTCCTTTAGAAATGTCAGCATGCCCGGCAGTTCCGCTCAAAGTGACGTCACCCACACCACTCATTCTGGCAGTCAAATAATCGCAGACTACATGAATATCGGCGCTACCTACTCCGCGCAAAGCAACTTTCAGCTCGTCACACGTCAAATCGGATACATTCACTTCACCCACTCCCTTTACTTCAAATGACACCTCATCCAGTTTCAAGGGCTTCTCACAATTGAACTCCCCTACACCGGTAAACTCCACCTTCTTCAAATCAGGAGCCGAAATCCAAATGGTCACGCCATCTTTCTGATTTCTCATGCTCTTGTTTTTCCTATCCTTGAAGCCTATCAGCAGACAGCCGTCCTTCACTGTGGTTTCTGTATTCTTCACGTGCTTCTCCTTACCTTCAATCTTGAAAGAATAAGTGTCACTCTGTGTAAAATAAATTGTTCCCACAGACGTTATCTCAATGGACGAAAAGGCATCCACTTTGCGCACTTCACTCACTTTGGTATCTTGTGCATAAACACTCAGCATACCTACAAATGTCAATATCAATGCAATGATAATACCTACTATATTAGTTTTCATTTTTCTTCTTTTTTATTGTTAATCCTCTATTGTTTTTCATACTACTCTTCATGCAACGCCTCTGCCGGCTCAATCTTCATAGCCTGCCGTGCCGGAAACCATATTCCAATCACTACCATCAGAGCTATCAGTAACCAAGCCCCTAGAGAACCTGCAAGGAAGCGTATCACACTCCACTCTATCGGCCAAGTGGATATGAGAGAGGTACGTCCTATAGTAAATTCCGCCATCCCCACATTGTAGCATACAACCATGGCAGGCAATGTCACTAACGCCAATAACAGTAACCCCTCACCTATCAGTAAACGAAACACACCGCCACGCGTACTGCCCATCGCCATCCGTAGAGCTATCTCCGAACGGCGGCGGCGAGTACGGAACCAGAAGGTGCCTATTAACCCCAAAAATACATTCACCAGCAGGAAGAGCACCACCACAGCCTGACTGTTCACCTTATCCGTATCGCCATTCATCACCTCGAACTGCAACTGTTGTTCAGTATAGGGAGCGGCATCTGCCACAAACGCATTGTCCGTGTCCAGTTTAGGCGCTATTTCGCGCAGAAACTTCTCCCGATAATCCGGTCCGTCGGCAGCAGGCTTCACGCGGAAAACAATCTGCGACCAATTGTCGGCAAACTCTGCCTTAATCATATTCTCTCCCAAATGATAAAAGAACCAAGGTTCCTCAACTCCATAACGATAGGAACGGAAAGCACCGGTCTTCCCCATCTGCTTGATGATTGTAACAGAATCACCATTACCTAACGGCGTAGTCTGCGAAAACTCCGGCATTTTCTTACGAAAACGTTCAAAAGCGGCATTACTCAGTGTCACATTGTTCCATCCTGCGGGAGTGTCCCGGAACGGGTGACGCGGGTCCTCACTTATCCGGAAAACATCCATATATCCTCCAGTCGTATAAATACAGCGTCCTTGCACCCAGGAAGTATCTTGCACAACCAACGCATTGTAACTATTACTGCCACTCATCGGAAGGCTCCAATAACAAAGGGCAGCTGCCTCTACGGAAGGCTCTTGTTCCAATTTTGCCAATATACCCAGATATTTATCGGCATCAGTCAGACTCGTATCCCGACTTTCTCCACCTACAACGGTGTAATTTATAGACATGTTCAATATTATAACCCCAGCGGACGGTAGAAAGTATATTTCATGCATCCCAGTGAGTCACAGAGGAACCACATCACGATGAATACCAAGAACAATTCAGCCAATACCCCAGCCGTTACTGCTGAAGCGTGCCTTTATCATACGTAAGTTATGTATCGTAAATTTCATATCAAGTACCTCCTTCTATTTATCATTCAAAGAATCTACAATAGTGCGCCGTGCCGCTATCCATGCAGGCAGTGCCGCACTCAACAGATTGATGACCACACAGAAAACAAATGCCAGCAGGAATACCCACGGACTAAACAGCGCCTCCATGTTCAAGCTGAACTCGCCCGACGTACCCACATTCTGATTATTGGTGAACAGCCACATACGCATGGCATATACTGCCAAATAACTGAAAAGCAGTCCCACTACTCCACCCAGTAATGTCAACATCAGATTTTCGTTCAGTATCTGCCGCACAAGCACACTTTTCGTTCCTCCAAAAGCCTTACGTACACCTAATTCGGTAATACGTTGCTGCATGCGGCTGTTACTCAAGCCACACAGATTGAGTGACGGTACCAACAAAATGATAAATAAAGCTACGGCATATTGAAGATAAAGCATTGTCAAGTCTGGCCCTACATTAGCCCATACGTGGTTGACGTGCGCCACGATATTGTCCGGCTGTTCCATGATGTCTATCTGTTTGTTGCCCAATCCGGCATTAACACGTTCCACCTGCTTGGCAATGCCCTCTCGGATGGCAGGAAAGTCATCAGATGTACGTGCCAATACAGCAATCTGCATGCCTCCCAAATAACTGTGGACTCCGGTAATTTTCAGTTCGTCGGCACTGTACATACCCCACACTTGTGCGTATGCATCCTTAGCAGTGACGGAAACATCTTTCACCACTCCCACGATACGTACAAGTTCCCGGTTCAGCAGGAATTCCTGTCCCACTACATCTGTACTTCCATACAGTTTCCGCGCTACAGACGCACAGACTACTACAGCCTTGCTTTCTCCAGCACGGTCGGCTTCGCTGAAGCCGCGTCCGGCAAGAAACTGCATGCTGAACACTTTCCAGAAGTCGGGATCTGTCCGCATAGCATCCACTTTCACCCGATTGTTACCGTCAGTCAACGAAGCCAACGACAAACCGGCTGGGGAAAATGCCGTACAGTATTCCACTTCGGGCACCGGCTGCACGCATTCTTTCATAAATGCCGCCGAAGGATTACTCCAATTATTATTGCCGTCCTTTTCCTTGTCGTATACGTGCATAGCGGAAAAGTAAAGACACCGACTGCGGTTCACTTCCGGTTCCAAGTCAGCATATTTTGTCTGCCAAGTAATCACAATAGCCATAATCATGGTGATAGCAAAGGCCGTACCCAATATGGAAATCGTACTTAGCAGCGGATTCTGCTTCAAGATTGTAAAAGCTTGTCTTACGGTTTGCATTTCATTTATTGATAGTTGATAATTAATAGTTGACAGTTGGCTGTTAAGCAGTAATTATTCCACCTGACGTCCGTCGAAGAAGCGGACGGTACGTGAGGTCTGTTTGGCCTGCTCTTCATTGTGGGTCACCATCACGATGGTACGTCCGTCTTCCTTGTTCAGTTGATGCAACAGTTCCATGACTTCGGCACCCATCTTGGAGTCCAGGTTACCGGTGGGCTCATCGGCGAGGATTATCTCCGGGTTGCCGATAATGGCACGGGCAATGGCTACACGCTGGCACTGACCGCCGGAAAGCTGTGTAGGCATGTGACGCATGCGGTGGCTCAAACCGACCTTCTTCAATACCTCTTCCGCCAGATGACGGCGTTCCTTGGCAGACACCTTTCTATACAGCAAAGGCAGCTCCACATTATCCAGCACATTCAGCGAATTAATCAGATGGAAAGACTGGAACACAAAACCCAGCTTCTGGTTACGGAAAGCAGCCAGCTCCTTGTCCTTCATGCCGTCCACTTTCGTACCGGCTATTTCGATGGTGCCGCTGGTAGGTGCATCCAGTAAACCCATAATGTTCAGCAACGTAGATTTTCCACAACCGGAGGGTCCCATGATACTGAGAAATTCTCCCTTGTTCACTTCGAGGTTTACATTTTCCAATGCCACGGTTTCAATCTCGTTTGTACGATAAATCTTGTTGATGCCAGTTAACTTAATCATAATGGTAAGTATTTAATTGTTATTATTCTGTTCTGTTTCTATTCCGCACAATTTCTGTTTCAAGAGGTCAAAAGTTGTGCCAAAATCGTTTATTATTGATTATCTGCTATTTATACATGCAGTAAGGTGTCCGAAAATGAACACCTTGTCCGTTTTCATCTATTCGTCACGCAGGGCTTCCGTAGGTGGAATGCGGCTGATGTTGCGCGCCGGGATATAGATTCCCACCAACACTACCACCAGCAGTATCAGAAAGATGACGAGCGACACGAGCAGATAATGCGAGGTGAAATCCGACACCCAATAGCTCTCTGTGCTCTCCACCCAATTCTGCCCTTTGGCCAGCCCTTCTTTCAGTGCATATTGCAAATAGAGCAGAAAACCAGTCAGTGAAGCGACCACGGTCAATACCGTGCCTTCGCCCATCAGCAGGCGGACAATGTCGCTGCGTGTAGCTCCGAACGACAGCATCACTCCCACTTCCTCGCGCCTCGTACGTGTCTGCAACCAGAAGGTACCGATGACACCCAGGCAAAGATTCACCAGGAAGAAAGCCGCCATCGCCAGATTACGGCGGTAAATCGGTGTGGAATTGCTGGCTTCGCTCTCCGTTATAATCTGCTCATAGGAACGGACACTACGGGCAAACAGATTACCCCGCCTCATCTCCTTCACCATCCAGGGACGGAAATCGTGCAGAAAACGCTCCATGCTGACACCCTCTTTGAGACGTACCAGGATATGGGCACTTTCAGGGATATAACTTGTATCGATGGTAAGCATCGGCATAAATGCAACGGGGACGGGACGCCACTCGCTATACATCTTCATGGCTCCTATCGTACCGACAACCGGCATGTACAAGGTATCTCCATGGTCTCTGCTTATACAGCGTTTGCCATGCGCGTCTTTGGTATGGAACAACTGTTCGGCAGCATTCTCTGTCAGTACAATGTCATTCGGGGCATAGGCGTAGTCGGACAGCTGTCCGGGTGTCCGCCCCTTACCGGAACGGAAACCATACGTATCGAAAAAGTTCGTATGAGGCAGAAATTGTATCATCATAATAGATAAGGGAATCGTATCCCCTTCGGCAAACAATTGACTATTCGAACTTCCCGAAGAATTGGGATAACAGAATCCCAGCACGGGAGTGGCCGATTCCACACCGTCAAAGTCCTTGACATAACGCACCAGATTATAATAGTTGTCCACCAACGTAGCAGAGTCCTGCGCTTCGGCGTCGTATCCCGGTGCCTGGGGCTGCAATGCGCCCAATGAAATGAGGCAAAGCCGCTCCGCATCATAGCCCAACGGGATATTACGGTCGTGCGTGACCACAATCACCGGGTCCAATACAACCCAACTGATGATACTCACCAATATCAATTCGGCCAACAACCATCCGTTCTTGCGGCGGCGCGCCCAAAGATTCTTCCATATTAACTTAAACATACCAACCTCCCGTGTCTTATCGTTTTTCATTCAGTGAGTTCACAATCGGTTTCCGCAAGGAATACCACGCCGGTATAAGGGCCGACAACAGATTCAGCACGACGCACAGCGCCAATGCGGCGAGAAAAACCAGCGGAGCAAACAGCATTTCACCCGATACGCGGACCTCCACTCCTTCGGGTACCATATTCGGCCAGCTGTCGAATACCGTAAATATCCACTCGCGTCCCACGTAAAGTGCCAGCCATGCCAGCAGCAAGCCCAATGCTCCGCCCAGTGCGGTCAGCAGCAGGTTTTCCCACATCACTTGTGAAAGCAGTATCTTACGTCCGGCTCCAAACGATTTCCGCACGCCCATCTCTGCCAGACGTCCCTCCATACGGCTCGATATCATGCCGCTCAGATTCAGGGCAGGCACCAACAGCAATACGAGCAGGACAAGCAGAAAGTGGCGCACTGTGGCCCAAAGGTCAAACTCCATACTTGCATAAGTCTTGAAGACACTCAACAGATGGGAGGTGGGCTGCTCCCAGAAATCTACTTTCCATTCATCGGGATGCATAAGATTCTCCTTGCGGCAGATTTCCTTTATCTCAGCCCGCAGAGCATCTCCCTGCTTACTGTCCTGCACCAGAAAGGTAGCACTGAAAGCTCCCAGATAGGGAAGGTCGTACTTGGGAGTGCTGTAATCGGGCGACACCGTATAAGGTACGTAAAGCTGTGCATAGGATTTGGAGGTGAGGTAACTGGCGCTACGCACCACTCCACAAACCCGGTAGTCGATATAGTTCAGGCTGAACGAGCGTCCTACTACCTCTTCCGTCGTACCGAACAAGCGGCGTGCCAAATCATCGGTAACGACAGCAGTGGAAATGCCACTTGCCAGGTCGGATGCCGTGAATGGACTGCCTTCCAGGAATTGGAAAGAATATATCTTAAAAAAAGCAGGGTCTGTCAACTTTACCATAACCGGAAAATCACCGCTGCGGTCGGCAGGCTGTATATAACTGTTTTCCGACAAATCATTATGCAGCTCGGCTGAAACGACAAGGGCATTCTCTACGGGATAGAACCAGTCTTGCAGTGCCTTGTAGGAAACAGCCCATTGCATGGTCCTGGTATTGTTGCCGCTTCCCTGCGTGAATTTTGAATTGCTGAGGTAAAGCGTATTCATGCGGTTTGCCTCCGGATAGACGGGCGCAATCTTCACATAATACACCACCGCCATAATCATTGTCATGGCAATGGCCAGCCCCGTACCCACAATGTAGAGCATGCTGAACAGTTTATTCTGCTTCAACAGCTCCCAGGCTTGTTTCAAGTAAACCTTTATCATTTTAGCTTCAACTTATTCTTGTTCTTATAGTTACTCATATCGCTCACCACCACTTCATCACCCGGTTGCAAGCCACTGACCACTTCTACAAACTCAAAGTTGGAATCGCCCAGCTGCACCTTGCGCTTTACAATTTCCTTGTCGGAATTGCGTACAAAAAGTTCATACTCCCCACGTCCCACATAATAGCTGGCATTGGCTATGCGCATCACGTCTTCCTTCACCGCATTCATCACATAGACGTCGGTTTTCAGACCGGAACGCAGTCGGCGGTTGTTGTCCTCATTCAACTGCACGGTAAAGGAGATGACGCCATTCTTTGAAAGCGGAGTAACACTGCTTACGGAACCTTCCAGCTTTTCGCTGCCAATCTTCACAATGGCCTTGCCGCCAGCAGCCACACGGTCACCGTAAGTATCGGCAATCTCGCCT
>ENA-OPYP01000046-OPYP01000046.1-human-gut-metagenome-genome-assembly--contig:-NODE-46-length-10524-cov-0.696932_pt1 | contig 10524 bp, 11 predicted proteins | sample MGYA00242638_ERZ504484 | MGnify/ENA primary metagenome ERZ504484 (study PRJEB26092, sample SAMD00036300) | human gut metagenome | host: Homo sapiens | study: EMG produced TPA metagenomics assembly of... | reverse complement strand
GCCGAGAATGCATTCACCGCTGACTGGTAGATGTGTGCCGTCCCCCACCTGCCGCCTTCCCGGAGTTCCCCGACTGATTGAGGAGAACATCTCTTGTAAGGTAATTTCATTTCTGCTCATTTCCAAATTATTTATAAAAAGGTTTATCCTGCAATTATAAATAAATTGAGAGCAAGTGCAAAGGCATCATTCTGAAATCTGCGAAACGGGAATGATGCCGTATCCGGTAGCTTATTTGTTGGCTAACGTCTGTTTAGTGGCTGATATACGTATCCTGGAAGAACCGCTTGTTGTCATTCAGACTGCAAGTGGCATCCACTCCGGCTTGTTGCAGCGTTCGCAATCTCATTCAGCTTCTTCCTCGAAACCCTTCCGATATAGAACAGACGGTAGCGGTAATCGTTGTCCAGCAATTCCATGACGTGCGTGAAATTCTGTTCGCGGGGCAAAGTCGAAGTTTACTTTTCTCAGGTTCTGGTACGGATAGCGGATGGTCCTGCCTACGCTGTGTATGATGAGGCCGTTATTGTCCAACGTCAGGTAGCAGAAGCGGGTCATCAGCATGCTGATGAAAAAAAAGACTTAAATGCAAACGAAATGATAGCCGGAATGAAGCCCCACCATACGTTGCTACTGATGGAATAATATCCCAATATAAGGAACATCAGGAATAAGACAAAGAACCAGAACATATAGAGTGACGGACGCTGGTATGTTTCTGTGGGAATCTCTGCGACTGTCCGTTCCCCCGGTACGTAGTTGTCGAAGGGGATTTCTTGGGAGACCAGGTAGCGGATGACCGAGGAAGGGTGACGGAAAGGAGGCAGATAGATTGCTTTTTCTTTCCCTTCCTTTAGATGTAAAGTCAGTATGCCCGGACCATATTTGTCTTTCGCAGCCAAGTTGCTTTTGCGGGGAACCTGGTGGTAACGCTTCATGAAACTGAAACTCTTGATTTGGTGCAGTCCGATGTGCTGGCTTTGCAGCAGTTGTTCGGCTCTTTTCTGTTCTTTACTGGTCACTTCCATAGTTCTTATTTTTTTAAGTTCGGGATAACTGATGCGGGTATGGTATATAGTCTTCAGCTTCTCCTTGAATACGTTCTTCACGGTGGCAATATCCTTGAAGGTGATGGGGCATTCCTTGAAATAGCCTTCTGCCACTTGCGAATCGATAATCTTGTCTACCAGGTTGCTGATGCTCTCTTCCGTATATTCGGGCAGACTGCGTGAAGCGGCTTCCACCGAATCGGCCATCATTAGGATAGCCTGCTCTTTGGTGAACGGGTTGGGGACCGGGGGTAGGTGAATGCCTCCTCGTTAGGGTCTTCACCGGGGTGCTCGTTTTTCCAGGAGATATAGAAATACTTCGTTTTCCCACGGCCATGGTGAGTGGTGATGAAATCCTTGATTACTTTGGGGAGATTGTTCTTCTCGGCCAGCTTCAGCCCGTCCGTCACATGGCTGATGACGACTTGGGCACTTTGCTCATAGCCCAGATTCTTGTGCGGATTGACTCCACCCGATTGGTTCTCGGTGAAGAACACCGGATTCTCCATCTTGCCGATGTCATGATACAGCGCTCCGGTACGTACCAGCTGGCTTTTTGGCTCCGATACGGTTGGCCGCTTCCGCCGCAAGGTTGGCAACCTGCATGGAATGCTGGAAGGTGCCGGGAACTGTCTCGGACATGCGGCGTAGCAGGCTGTTGTTGATGTTGGACAATTCGACCAGGGTGACATTGGAGGTAAAGCCAAACGTCTTTTCCACCAGGAAGAGCAGGGGATAGGTGAACAGCAGCAACACTCCGTTGATGACGAAATAGGTGTACATGCTTCCGTTGATTTTTGTCAAGTCGTTTTCTGTAATCAGCTCGAAAGCAAAGTAGACGGCAGCGTAGGTCAATATGACGAGGAAGGCTGTCCGGAACAGTTGCGACCGTTGTGAAAGTTCCCTCAGACTGAAGATGGCAACCAGCCCCGCCGAGAGTTGCAGAAGAATGAATTCATGCGGATAGCGCAGGCAGATGGAGCATATCAGTATGGTGGTGACTTGTGCGATGAAGGCCGTGCGTGAGTCGAGGAACACCCGGATGATGACCGGCAGCATGGCATACGGATGATATAGACATTGAATATGTTGTTGGCAACCATGATGGCCGTCACCACGCAATAGAACATGATGAGGGCGAAGAGCAGGGAGAGGCTGCCCTTGCGCTTGTAGTAATCTTTACGGAACAAGTCGAGGTAGAGCATGAAACACAGCATGAAGATACTGACAAACAATACCTGCCCCGCCAGCATCAACCGTTTTTGCCCGATGGACTCACTGCGTTTGATGGATTCTTTCCGTAGACTCTCAAGGATGTTGTATGTCTCCTGGCTGACAATCTCGCCGCGGTCGATGATTTTCTGTCCGCTCAGTACGATGCCGTTGGCCCATGAATAGTTGTCGAGCATCTCCTTCTTAGCGGTTTCGGTCCGCTGCTCGTCATAGGTCAGATTAGGGAACAGATATTCGTTCAGCGAGCATTGCCGTAGAATGTCCGGGCGGTAGTGGGCGGTATCGGCCGTGAGTATATAGTTATAGGCATCCTTCACCGAATATACCTTGTTGATGTCCTGCTGGTTGGCCAGTTTGTCGTTAATGACCATGATGGCGGTTGTGCTGTCCTTATGCAGTTGGTTCAGCTCTTCGGTAGAAACGATGCCGGCGCGATATACTTCAGAGAGTTTCCTTTCCAGAAAGCGGACGTAGTCGGTGGAGGGAAGCAGGCCGCGCAGGTGGGTCTGATAGTCTGCCTTCAACTTGGCGAGCACACTTTTCTCAATGCTTTTGTCCAGCTGGAAATACGGCTGGAAGGCGGCGAGGATACTGTCTTGCTCGCGTTTCACCACTTCATCGGCCTTATAGATGGGGAAGTCGAAGGTGGCCATGAGCTGTCCGTACTTCCAGGGCTTGTCAATGTCGAACTGGTAGTTGAATTTACCGTCACGTGGCAGAAAATAGACAATAATCCCCACAGTGCCGATGAATATCAGTGCTCTGTATAGCAAATCTCTGAGCGAGAACTCTTTTTTTTGTATTGAAATAACTCATATCGGCTGAAATTTTTGCGAAAAGTACAAAAAAAAAACATTAGTGTGGAAAAAAAGGTTTAATTTTGCCGTCTAAAATATTCATAAGTAAGGTAGATTATGACAGAAAGAAAGGTCAGAGTCCGTTTTGCCCCGAGTCCTACGGGGGCGTTGCACATCGGCGGTGTGCGTACAGCTTTATACAATTATCTCTTTGCGCGTCAGCATGGAGGAGATTTGATATTTCGTATTGAAGATACTGATTCCAACCGGTTTGTACCGGGTGCGGAAGAATATATCCTGGAGTCTTTCAAGTGGTTGGGCATCCCGTTTGACGAGGGCGTGAGTTTCGGTGGAGACCATGGCCCGTACCGTCAGTCGGAACGTCGGGAAATATACAAGAAGTATGTTCAGATTCTGCTGGAGGCCGGAAAAGCCTACATCGCTTTCGATACTCCTGAGGAGCTGGAAGCAAAGCGTGCGGAGATTGCGAATTTCCAGTACGATGCTTCTACCCGCATGCAGATGCGCAATTCACTGACCCTTCCTAAAGAAGAGGTAGACGCGCTGATTGCTGCCGGTAAGCAGTACGTGGTGCGTTTCAAGATAGAGCCGAACGAAGATGTGCATGTGAACGACCTGATTCGTGGGGAAGTAGTGATAAACTCTTCCATTCTTGATGACAAGGTTCTTTATAAATCGGCAGATGAACTTCCTACTTACCATCTGGCCAATATTGTGGACGACCATTTGATGGAAGTGTCCCATGTGATACGCGGTGAGGAATGGTTGCCTTCCGCGCCGTTGCATGTATTGCTCTACCGTGCCTTTGGGTGGGAGGATACCATGCCTGCCTTTGCGCATTTGCCCTTGTTGCTGAAGCCCGAGGGTAACGGCAAATTGAGTAAGCGTGACGGCGACCGTCTGGGCTTCCCGGTTTTCCCGTTGGAGTGGCATGACCCCAAGTCGGGAGATGTTTCTTCAGGCTACCGGGAATCTGGTTATCTGCCCGAAGCGGTCATTAATTTCCTGGCTCTGCTGGGCTGGAATCCGGGCAATGACCAGGAACTGATGTCTATGGATGAATTGGTGAAATTGTTTGATTTGAGCCATTGCAGCAAGTCGGGTGCCAAATTCGACTATAAGAAAGGTATCTGGTTCAACCATGAGTACATCATGATGAAACCGGATGCGGAGATAGCTTGTCTTTTCAGACCGGTGCTGGAGTCCAACGGCATAGACGCCTCCAACTATAGCGACGAGTTCCTTACGAAAGTGGTTTCACTGGTGAAGGGACGCGTCAACTTCGTAAAGGAACTGTGGGACCAGACCCGTTTTTTCTTCGTAGCCCCCACGGAATATGCGGCAAAGGATGTGAAGAAGCGTTGGTCGGAAGATACTCCCCCGCATCATGACCGAATTGATGGATGTGTTGCGCGGCATCGGGGATTTCTCCTCCAAGCCTTCCGAAGATATTGTGATTGGTTGGATTACTGAGCGTGGCTATCACATGGGAAATGTGATGAATGCCTTCCGCTTGTCAGTGGTGGGCGAGTGTAAAGGCCCGCACATGTTCGACATTACCGAGCTGATTGGCAAGGAAGAGACGTTGGCCCGTATACAGCGTGCTGTTGATGCTTTAAAGTGAATAAATCTTCTTCATCCTTAATCCATATAGTATGCTATATGACTTGGCAATAGCCATCTACGATATTCTGGTGCATTTGGCTGCTCCATTTAGCCGTAAGCCCCGAAAAATGATGAAGGGACACTGGGTGGTCTATGAACTTCTCCGGCAGCAGTTGGAGAAGGACGTGCGCTATATATGGTTCCATGCCGCTTCTTTGGGGGAGTTCGAGCAGGGACGGCCGTTGATTGAGAAAATTCGTGCCAAATATCCGGATTACGGTATTCTGCTGACTTTCTTCTCGCCGTCGGGCTATGAGGTCCGCAAGAATTATAGGGGGGCAGACGTTGTCTGTTACTTGCCTTTCGACAAGTCCCGCAATGTGAAGAAGTTCCTGGATATCGTGAATCCCTGCATGGCATTCTTTATCAAGTACGAGTTCTGGAAGAACTATCTGGACGAACTGCACAAGCGCCGTATTCCGGTGTACAGCATTTCCTCCATTTTCCGCCGCGGACAAGTATTCTTCAAGTGGTATGGCGGTACGTACAGACATGTGCTGCGTGACTTCGACCACTTGTTTGTGCAGAATGAACGCTCTAAACGCTATCTGGCGAAGATAGGCATCAGCCGTGTCACGGTGGTGGGGGATACCCGTTTTGACCGTGTGCTGCAGATTCGTGAGGAGGCCAAACATCTGCCTTTGGTGGAACTTTTCAAGAACAACACGATGACTTTCGTGGCAGGAAGCTCCTGGCAGCCGGACGAGGATTTGTTTATTGAATACTTCAACCAGCATCCGGAGGTGAAGTTGATTATCGCTCCGCACGTTATCGACGAGAACCATCTGGTAGAGATTATCCGTAAACTGAAACGCCCCTACGTGCGCTATACCCGTGCCGACGAGAAGAATGTCCGTAAGGCAGACTGCCTGATTGTCGACTGCTTCGGGCTGCTCTCTTCCATCTACCGCTATGGCGAGATTGCCTATATCGGAGGTGGTTTCGGGGTGGGGATCCACAATACCCTTGAGGCTGCGGTTTATGGCATTCCGGTGATTTTCGGACCGAAGTATCAGAAATTCCAGGAGGCCGTCCAGTTGCTGGAGGCAAAAGGCGCTTTCTCGGTGAAGGATTATGAGGAACTGAAAACTTTGCTCGACCGTATGCTGACAGATGAAGTCTTCTTGCGCGAATCAGGCATGAATGCAAGCAATTATGTGACCGGCAACGCCGGTGCGACGGATAAGATAATGAGTATGATAAACTTTTAGAAAAGTAAAGAGTGATAAAAGCGACAGGGCGGTAAAGGTGATGGAATGGCATCCCTTTATCACCCTGCCTTTTTGGGGCGCCTTGTCTCCCTTTATTTGTACCAGTCGGAATACATCAGATAGTTGTGTGCAATCTTCTGGTTCAGCTCCTTGGCCTGCTCCGGACCTACTTTCTTGATGAACTTGGCGGGGACTCCTCCCCAGATGCTTCCCGGCTCGATGACCGTATTGCTCAATACCAGGGAACCAGCGGCGACAATAGCCCCTTCGCCCACTACTGCGTGGTCAAGGATGGTGGAACCCATCCCTACCAAAGCATAGTCCTTGATAGTGGCTCCGTGGATGGTCACGTTGTGCCCCACGGATACGTGGTCTCCTATCTCTATGGTCGATTTCTCGTACAAGGTGTGGAGCACGCTTCCATCCTGGATGTTTACTCCGTTCCCTATGCGGATTGAGTTTACGTCACCCCCGCAGCACGGTGCTGAACCAGATGCTGCAATCCCGTCCCATCTTGACGTCGCCAATGACAACCGCATTGTCCGCCAAAAAACAATTCTCCCCGATTTCGGGAGTGAATCCTCTTACTGATTTTATTAATGCCATTTTTTTAGTGATTAGTGGTTAGGTTACTGCATGCTTCCTTCAGCCATTCCCGTTCTCCTTCGTTCAGGCTTGGCGAAAGTGTCTCGTATACATGCTGGTGATAGTTGTCCAGCCATGCCGTTTCCTCTGCCGTCAGCATCTCTTTGATGATACCTTTCTTGCAGATGGGGCAGAGGGTAATGGTTTCGAACTTCAGGTAATTTCCGAACATGCCTTCACCGTCCTTCACGGTCAGCACCAGGTTTTCCGTGCGTATTCCATGGCTTCCGGCTTTATAAACGCCCGGTTCGTTGGAAGTGACCATTCCCGGCCGTAGGGTTACCGGATTCTCATTCATGCGGATGCTTTGCGGACCTTCGTGCACATTGAGGAAATGGCCTACGCCGTGCCCGGTACCATGCAGGAAGTTCATGTGGTGTTGCCATATCGGCATGCGGGCCAGTACATCCAGTTGCGCTCCTCGCGTACCTTCCGGGAAGACAGCCATGGCGAGGTCGATATGTCCTTTCAGTATCAGGGTGTAGTCCGTCTTCTCTTCTTCGGTCAGTTTCCCCAGTGCGATGGTGCGGGTGATGTCGGTAGTGCCGTCCAGGTATTGCGCACCCGAGTCCAGCAGCAGGAATCCCTCGGGTTTCAGTGGCACGTCCGTTGCCGGAGTGGCTTCGTAGTGTACGATGGCTCCATGTTCCTTGTACCCGGCAATGGTGTCGAAGCTTTCTCCCATGTAGAGTGGCTGTGCGGCACGGAATTCGTGCAGTTTCTTGTCTACGCTGATTTCTGTCTCGTTGCCTGCGGAAACGGCCTCCTCCAGCCATTTCAGGAACTTCACCAGTGCCACTCCGTCGCGTTGCATGGCTGCGTGGATGCCGGCTATTTCCCGGTCATTGCGGACCGCTTTCAGCAAGGCTATCGGTGAGCGCTCGTCAAGTACCCGGCAGGAAGGGGGGAGGTGGAATAAACGGCATAATTCGTCTTTCCCATGTCGAGCATGATGCTGCCGTCCGGTATTCTTGTCACAAAGGATTCGGTGTCCCCATAAGCATGGATGGTGACGCCGGTTTCTTCCAGATAGGCTGAAAGCTCTTCCGTTACTTTCTCGGGCTGGATGAAAAAGTGTGTTTCTTGTTCGTTGATTATCAGGTAGCTTACTACTACGGGGTTGCAATGCACATCGTTGCCGCGTATATTGAGTGTCCATGCTATCTCGTCCAATGCCGACACCAATAATACGTCCGCTTCACTCTTCTTCATCTCCCGGCGGATAGCAGCCAGTTTGTCCGGACAGCTTTTCCCGGCGTATTTCATCTCGTGGATAAAGGCGGGTGCTTCGGGCATGGGAGGGCGGTCTGTCCATATCTCATTCATCGGGTCGGCAATGCTCTTTACGGTGATGCCGTTTTTTGCCAGATCCTCTTGCAGGGCTATGGCTTGTGTGGTGGAAAATACCTTTCCGTCTATACCTACAACTGAATTCGCTGTAAGGTTCTCCCGCAGGAAATCGAGGATGCTGGGCGTTTCGGGCAGCATTTCCTTGTATAAGTCGATGCCGCTGCCTTCCAGCTGCTGCTCGGCTTGGAGAAAATAGCGAGAATCTGTCCACAGTCCCGCCTTGTCGGTGGTAATCACCGCCGTGCCTGCCGAACCGGTGAAGCCTGATATCCATTCTCTTGATTTCCAGTACGGTGCTACGTACTCGCTTAGGTGCGGGTCGGTACTGGGGATAATGAAAGCGTCTATGCCTTCTCTTTTTAACAATGCCCGTAGAGCATCTATACGTTGATTGATTGTCTGAGCCATATTTTTATAAATGTAATTAAGTAGGCGTGTAAATGAGTTTATAATCTCTTCATTCTCTGCTTTCAAAGTTACACATTCTCTTTTAAAAATTTGCTATGCTTCACGGATTTTAGCGGATTGGCTCAATAAAAACATCTTTCCCTTTGCTCATTCGTTTGATAATTAGGAATCATGGGTAATTTTTTTGCAGAAAGTTTTGTGAATAAAGAAAGTATGTGTAATTTTGCCGCTCAATTTAATCGTGAGATTTTAACCATTAACATTTAATTAAAGAAATGATTGTAGTACCTGTAAAAGAAGGCGAAAACATTGAAAAAGCGCTGAAGAAATTCAAAAGAAAGTTTGAAAAAACTGGCACAGTTAAGGAATTGAGACGCAGACAACAGTTTGATAAACCGTCTGTGACTAAAAGACTTAAGAAAGAACGTGCTGTTTACGTTCAACAACTTCAGCAAGTAGAAGATTAATAATTCGTAAATTCCTTTGAATTATTGAATTCTTTTTCATACATTCGTTGCATGATTTTAGATATGTAGCGATATGTTGTTGACAGATTCTTTTCTTGACTATCTTCTGCACGAGCGGAACTATTCCAAAGGTACGGTTGAGTACTATCGGGCAGATATTCTTGAACTGCAGAGGTTTGGAGAAGAAATGTTGGGAGACTTGACTCCATCGGATGTAGATGCGGAACTTGTTCGTGAATGGATTGCTTCCTTGATGGACAAAGGACTTGCTTCTAATACGATAAACCGAAAGCTGAGTTCTGTCCGGACATACTATAAATTCCTTTTGAGGAGAGGTAAGGTCGCGGTAGATCCGTTGCGGAAAGTGACGGGGCCCAAGAAGAAAAAGCCGCTTCCGGTATTTCTGAGAGAGGGTGAGATGAATAGGTTGCTGGATGATATGGACTTTGGTGAAGGTTTTGAAGGGTGTCGCGACCATATGATTATTGAAATGTTTTATGCTACCGGCATGCGACTTTCAGAATTGATAGGGTTGGATGATAAGGATGTCGATTTTTCGGCTTCTCTCGTTAAAGTGACGGGAAAACGGAATAAACAACGTCTTATACCTTTCGATGAGGAGCTGGGACGCTCGATGCGAGAATATGTCAATGTGCGGAATGAAGCTGTCCCGGTTCGCTCGGATGCTTTTTTTGTCCGGAAGAATGGAAAGAGGCTTTACCGCAGTATCGTAGCATGCCTTGTGAAACGAAACCTTTCGAAGGTAGTGACTGTAAAAAAAAAGAAGTCCCCAACGTGCTGAGGCACACCTTTGCAACGGCTATGCTGAACAATGGTGCTGATTTAGGCTCGATAAAAGAACTCCTCGGACACGAGAGTCTGGCGACAACGGAAGTTTATACGCATACTACTTTTGAAGAGCTTAAAAAAGTGTATAATCAGGCTCATCCCCGAGCCTAAAGTAAAAAGGAGGTAAGTATGGAAGTAAGAATTCAATCGATTCACTTTGATGCGTCAGAGCAATTGCAGTCTTTCGTTCAAAAGAAAGTTGCTAAGTTGGAGAAATTTTACGACGATATAAAGAAAGTAGAGGTGTCATTAAAGGTAGTAAAACCAGAAACAGCCGAAAATAAAGAAGCCGGAGTGAAAGTATTGGTTCCCAATGGCGAGTTTTATGCAAACAAGGTTTGTGATACGTTTGAAGAAGCAGTGGATTTATGCCTGGAAGCTTTGGAAAAACAGCTGGTTAAGTACAAGGAAAAGCAACGGAGCAAATAATTTTCCGCTAAAATTTTGCGGGTAAAAAATAAATGCCTAAATTTGCAGCCGTTTCGCTCACACTATGAACGTTACGGTTGCATTTTTTAGCTTGCCTCTTTAGCTCAGTTGGCCAGAGCACGTGAATTTGTAATCTCGGGGTCGTTGGTTCGAATCCGACAAGAGGCTCGCTCAAGGATGAGTGGAATGAGTCTTTCTTCACGAGGTGGAGATGATATGAGAACGGAAATCGTCCGGGTAAAGTTCACTCTGCGATGATTTAGTAAGGAAAAGAGTTCTTTTTGTAATGTAGGGGCAAATACCAGAGTGGCCAAATGGGGCAGACTGTAAATCTGCTGGCTTACGCCTTCGGTGGTTCGAATCCATCTTTGCCCACAACTCTTATTCTCCTTGCTGTTAT
>ENA-OPYP01000045-OPYP01000045.1-human-gut-metagenome-genome-assembly--contig:-NODE-45-length-10586-cov-0.754757_pt1 | contig 10586 bp, 11 predicted proteins | sample MGYA00242638_ERZ504484 | MGnify/ENA primary metagenome ERZ504484 (study PRJEB26092, sample SAMD00036300) | human gut metagenome | host: Homo sapiens | study: EMG produced TPA metagenomics assembly of... | reverse complement strand
CCTTCGTCCCGTCGCGGTGAAGCCGTAGGATATTATGGACTGATGAACAATACAGCCATGAGCTTCGGCCCGATGATTGGTCTTTTCATGCATGACATATATTCCTTTGAAACGATTTTTGCCTGCTCGCTCATATCAGGAACTATCGGTTTTGTTGCCGCATGCCTCGTCAAGACCCCACCCAAACAACCAGTCAAACGAGAACCTATCTCATTGGACCGCTTTGTGCTGCTGAAAGGTATCCCGGCAGGAATCGCACTGCTATTGCTCTCCATACCATATGGCATGACAAGCACTTACGTAGCCATGTATGCCAAAGAAATAGGAATTACCTTGAATTCCGGATTGTTTTTTACTTTTATGGCCGTCGGCATGGCAGTGTCCCGTATGTTCTCCGGCAAACAAGTGGATAAAGGACGTATCACCCAAGTCATAACTTTAGGACTATATCTGGTATGTAGCTGTTTTCTTCATATTGTCCGCTTGCGGACTACTGATGAAGACCGTCCCGGAACTGACAAACATATTGTTTTTTATGGTTGCCCTCCTATTGGGAGTAGGCTTCGGGACGATGTTCCCCGCCTTCAATACGCTGTTCGTAAACCTGGCCCCCAACGACCAGCGCGGAACAGCCACCTCTACCTACCTGACTTCATGGGATGTAGGCATTGGTATAGGTCTGACAGCAGGAGGTTATATCGCACAGATTACCTCATTCGATATGGCATATTTTTTCGGAGCCTGCCTCACGGTTATCTCCATCTTCTATTTCAATCTGAAAGTATCTCCTCACTATCATAAAAACAAATTAAGATGAGAAAGAAAGAGCGTTATGAAAAAATCCTTGCTTGGTTTAGGGAGAACGTTCCCGTAGCCGAAACAGAGTTGCATTATGACAATCCGTTCGAGCTGTTGATAGCAGTTATTCTCTCTGCACAATGTACGGACAAACGCGTCAATATGATTACCCCTGCCCTTTACCGGGACTTCCCTACTCCCGAAGCACTCGCCGCTACTACTCCCGACGTGGTATACGAGTATATCCGCAGCGTGTCCTATCCCAACAACAAGGCCAAGCACCTTGTAGGCATGGCCCAAATGCTGGTGAAAGACTTTAAAAGTGAGGTCCCCGATAGCCTTGAAGAACTGGTAAAACTGCCCGGCGTAGGCCGCAAAACAGCCAATGTCATCCAATCCGTTGTTTTCAATAAAGCGGCTATGGCAGTAGACACACACGTGTTCCGCGTCAGCCATCGCCTGGGTCTCGTATCAGATAAATGTACAACCCCGTTCAGTGTCGAAAAAGAATTGGTAAAACATATACCGGAAACAGACATCCCCATAGCTCACCACTGGCTTATCCTGCACGGTCGCTATGTATGCCAGGCACGTACTCCACAATGTGATACCTGCGGTTTGCAATTAATGTGCAAATATTACTGCCAGAAATATAAAGTTAGCAAAGAGAGCGGCAAAGACAAAGAATAAACAACGGTTTCATAGCAAAAAAAAGAAATAAATGCTAACTTTGCGCTCACTAAAAAGAAATTTAGTAACACTTTTAAATAAAATAGAGTATTATGACAATTGATCAATTTAACTTTGCCGGAAAAAAGGCATTCGTTCGTGTGGACTTCAACGTACCCTTGGACGAAAACTTCAACATTACAGATGATACCCGTATGCGTGCCGCTCTTCCTACATTGAAGAAGATTTTGGCTGACGGCGGCAGTATTATCATCGGTTCTCACCTCGGCCGTCCGAAAGGCGCGACTGACAAGTTCTCTTTGAAGCACATTCTGAAACATTTGTCAGACCTGCTGGGTGTTGAAGTACAGTTTGCTAACGACTGCATGGGCGAAGAAGCCGCTGTTAAGGCTGCCGCTCTGCAACCGGGTGAAGTGTTGTTGCTCGAGAACCTCCGTTTCTACGCTGAAGAGGAAGGCAAACCCCGCGGTTTGGCTGAAGATGCTACAGACGAAGAAAAGAAGGCTGCCAAAGCTGCTGTTAAGGAAAGCCAGAAAGAATTCACCAAGAAATTGGCTTCTTATGCAGATTGCTATGTAAACGACGCTTTCGGTACCGCTCACCGTGCACACGCTTCTACTGCATTGATCGCTAAATATTTCGACAAGGACAACAAAATGTTCGGTTACCTGATGGAAAAAGAAGTAAAGGCTGTTGATAAAGTTTTGAACGATATCCAACGTCCGTTTACTGCCATCATGGGTGGTTCCAAAGTTTCTTCCAAGATTGAAATCATTGAAAACCTGCTGAACAAGGTAGACAACCTGATTATTGCCGGCGGTATGACTTATACTTTCACCAAAGCCATGGGCGGCAAAATCGGTATTTCTATCTGCGAAGATGACAAACTGGATTTGGCTCTTGACCTGGTGAAGAAAGCAAAAGAAAAAGGCGTAAACCTTGTTTTGGCTGTTGATGCCAAGATTGCCGATTCTTTCTCCAACGATGCCAACACCAAGTTCTGCCCGGTTGACGAAATTCCTGATGGCTGGGAAGGTCTTGATATCGGTCCTGAGACTGAAAAGATCTTTGCAGATGTCATCAAGAACTCCAAGACTATCCTTTGGAACGGTCCGACGGGTGTATTCGAATTCGAGAACTTCACTCACGGTTCACGCGCTGTAGGCGAAGCTATCGTAGAAGCTACCAAGAACGGTGCTTTCTCACTCGTAGGTGGCGGTGACTCTGTAGCTTGTGTCAACAAGTTCGGCTTGGCAAGCGGCGTGTCTTACGTATCTACCGGTGGCGGTGCATTGCTTGAAGCAATCGAAGGAAAAATCCTTCCGGGTATCGCTGCTATCAACGAATAAAAACAAGCAAAATAACACCCAAAGGCAGCTCTTTGAAAAAAGGGTTGCCTTTTTTACTACTATCCATCCCTATAATGAGACGAATTCTACTATCCTGCATCCTTTTATCAGCCACATGCATCCTGAAAGCACAAGATGCTTGTCTGAATGATGTAGTCAACACTTTAAAAGACCGCATTTCACTCTCCGGCTATGCCCAAGTGGGATATACATACGATGATGCGGGCGAAGGTACCAGCAATACTTTCGATATAAAGAGAGTTATCTTTATGGCGCGCGGTAAAATCACCGATAAATGGTCGGCTTACTTCATGTACAGCTTTGCCAATACCGGAAAAATTCTGGAAGCCTACACGGAATACCGCTTTCTCCCTCAACTCACAGCACGTATCGGACAGTTCAAAACCATGTATACCATTGAGAACCCGATGTCTCCCTGCTTTGTCGAATTAATAAACTGTTATTCTCAAGCCGTCAATTACCTGGCCGGTATCAATGGCAGTGATCCGTTGTATGGCTCTGCAAGCGGTCGTGATATGGGATTGTTAATTTATGGAGACTTGTTCGACTCTTTGATGACTTATAACCTTGCCATCATGAACGGACAAGGCATCAACCTAAAAGATAAAAACAATCAGAAAGATATTGTAGGCAGCCTTATGGTACATCCATTGAAATGGTTGTCCGTCGGCGGTTCCTTTGTTAAAGGGAAAGGATGCGCCGTAGCCGTTTCTTCCATTAATCCAGACATAGCCATAGGAGAGAATTACACCCGAAACCGCTGGTCGGCAGGTGCCACCATCAAAACAAAATCCGTAGATGTACGTACAGAATACTTGGCCGGAAAAGACGGACACGTTAAAAGTGACGGTTACTATGCAACCGTATCTGCCATGTGCTTCCCAAATTTGACGTAATAGCCTCTTATGACTATTTCAACAAAAATAAAACTATTTCCGATAAACAGACCAATTATGTAGCAGGTGTACAGTATTGGTTCTATCCCAAATGCCGTCTGCAAGCCCAGTATACATACTGTAACCGCCATAAAGGAGAAAACTCAAACCTGCTTCAAGCACAGTTGCAAGTTCGTTTCTGAGCTGGGGAAATGGAAATTTATGAACTTTTTGGCATCCTTTTTGTAGTTTTATAAGATACATACCCAAAAAGAGACTGATTTATGAACGAACAAGCCATACAAGAACAATATCAGCATATCGTTACTCTACTCAAGCAGCAACGGCTGAAGGAAGCACAATCCCAACTGGAAGCCTTTCTTTGGAACAGCGGTGACTGGACACTCCGCAACCGCTTGGAACAAGCTCAGACATCCTATCAGTACATGCTGCAATACATGCGCCAGGGAATCGACGATCCTGAACGACAGAAACTATATCGCCAGATTCTGACCGAAACTTGGGAAGTCGCTGACCAGGCACGTCTGTCTCTCCTTGACGGAGTTTCCACGCACTATTACCATTCCCTGCGCAATAACCGGGAACGCCTCCCCAAAGAATACAATATTGCCGCACTGCAGAAGGTATTGGAATCTTTCCCTGATGACCTGGCCGTTTGTCAGCTGATGCCGGATAACCAAGGCATGGACGCCGTACTGCAACGGCACGAACAAACCGCCCAGGTTCTTTTCCTTTCCACATGGAGTAACAGTGACTGGTCTGCAGAAGACGAACAGCAAGCCAAAGGATTACTGGAATCAGAAATGCTTCCCGTCAATGATTTGTGCCTGTTCACCAGTGCCGTCATGCTCAGTCTGATGGAATGCTTCGATACCCGCAAATTCTCATGGTTGCTGGACGCCGTAACGCATGCAAATACGCAAGTAAACCAACGGGCGTTGGTAGGTATCGCTTTCGCACTTCTTTTTCATCCCACCCGTCTGTCGCTTTATCCCGAATTGACAGCCCGCCTTTCCCTGCTCAACGAAGACAGCAGTTTCGGCAAGCAACTGAACCGTATTTACATCGAGCTACTCCGTAGCCAGGAAACGGAAAAAAATAGACAAAAAGATGCGTGAAGAAATCATTCCGGAGATGATGAGGAATGTGAACATCATGCGTAACATGAAGTTCGGTTTTGAAGAGAACCCTGAGGAAAACGATCTTAATCCGGATTGGGAGAAAGCTTTTGAAAGTTCCGGACTGGGAGACAAGATACGGGAGATGAACGAATTACAGCTGGAAGGCGCTGACGTCTATATGAGTACGTTTGCACAACTCAAGACTTATCCGTTCTTTAAGGAACCGTACAACTGGTTCTATCCGTTCGACATGCATCACTCCAGCATCATCAAGGAATTCGGATTCAAGCCTACCGGAGACAATGCCATCCTCTCCCTTATCCTCCAATCCGGTTTCTTCTGCAATAGTGACAAGTATTCCCTTTGCTTTACAATGGCACATATACCACAGTCACAGCGTACGATGATGCTCAGCCAGATGACTTCTCAGGATCTGGATGCACTCATGGACGAAAGCAAATCCTCCGCTTTGCGGCAGTATGCCGAACGACCGGATGTCATCAGCAACCAGTATGTCCACGACTTATACCGTTTCTTCAAGTTAAGCCAATGCAGACACGAGTTCCGTGACATCTTCAAGGAGGAGATTGCCCTGCACCGTATCCCGGCACTCAAAGAGATTCTGTGCAAACCCGAGCTGCTGATTACCATCGCCGACTTCCACTTCCGCAAAGAACACCCGGCAGAAGCATTGGAGCTTTATAAGGAATTGATAGCCTTGAACCATGCAAATGCAGACATTTTCCAAAAGGCTGGCTATTGCCTGCAAAAGGAAAAGAGGTATAAGGAAGCGATAGACGCCTACCTGAAAGCCGATGTACTAAAGCCCGACCATGTCTGGACAATCCGCCATCTCGCTACGTGCTACCGGCAGATAAGGGACTTTGCCTCTGCACTGGAATACTATAAGAAAGTGGAGGCAATCCAGCCGGAAAGCCATAATGTCCTTTTCTACGCCGGAAGCTGCCTTGCCGAACTGGAAAGATATGAAGAGGCTCTGCAATATTTCTTCAAGCTTGATTTCATCGAAAGCAATTGTATCAAAGCATGGCGTGCTATAGGCTGGTGTTCGTTTGTCAACGGCAAGTATGAGCAAGCAATGAAGTATTACGAAAAGATACTCGCCTCCAAACCACTCGCGGCAGACTATCTCAATGCCGGACATGTTGCTTGGAGAACGGGCAAAATAGAAAAAGCTGCAGAACTTTACAGTAAAGCAGCTTTGGAATATGGCGGGCAGGAGATTTTTAGAGAAATGTTCGGTAAAGACAAAGAAACACTTGTCAGACAAGGAATCAGTGAAAAAGATATCCCTCTAATGATGGATCTGGTTTAGACCTCCAACAACTCCCTGTACAGCCTCTGTACGGGGAGCCCCATTATATTATAGTAACTCCCGGATATGTTTTCCACCCCGATGAATCCAATCCACTCTTGTACACCATAAGCTCCGGCTTTATCCATGGGGTGGTATTTGTCCACATAATAGGCAATTTCCTCTTCGTTCAGTTTGGCAAAACGCACTTCTGTTGCCGCCGCAAAACTGCGTTGCCACTCAGTGGTAGTGTATGCATACACCGGTAAACACTTCATGGGTACGTCCGGACATGTCGCGCAACATCTGCATAGCTTCTTCCCTATTCTTGGGTTTTCCGAGAACTTGTCCATCCAGCCAGACAATGGTATCTGCTGTAATCATCAATTCGTCCGGATGCATCATATCACGGTAGGCATCTGCCTTTTCCCTGGATATGTAGAGAGGAATATCCGCTCCCCGCAACGTTTCGGGATAAGACTCGTCCACATCGGGCAAAGTTCTTACTTCATATTCCACTCCCAAACCAGCCAGCAATTCTTTCCTTCGCGGAGAGTTAGAGGCAAGAATCACCTTATATTTCTTCAGATTATCCAACATCAGCCTACTATATTACAAAAGCGAGCCGCCTCACTTTAATTATTAATTTTTAATTATTAATTTGCCTGCCATCCTACCAACCAAAAGCTTTTTCATCTGCCATCCAAAGCCCTTGCACTTTCAATACCTGTTCCACAATGTCGCGACCACAGCCATAACCGCCTTCTGCATACGAAATATAGCGAGCCACAGCCTTTACCTCAGGCACAGCATCCTTAGGACAACATGGCAAACCACACTCACGCATCACCTCTAAATCGGGAATATCATCACCTACATACAATATTTCCTCGTCCTTCAAGCCATGACGGTCACGGAAGTCATGGTAATCATGGATTTTAACAGAAGAACCCATATAGATATTTCCATCCTCAAAACCTAAAGAGGTAAAACGCTTGCGGACTGCTTCTGTACGTCCACCCGTAATTATACCCAGCAACACACCTTGCTTAGCAGCCAAATGCAGGGAATAACCATCCTTTATGTTGACCGTACGCAGAGGTTCACCCTCCGAACTCATAGGGATAACATTGGCACTCAGCACACCGTCCACATCAAAAACAAGGGCTTTTATCTTTTTCAAATCATAGTTTATGGTACTCATTGCACTTTTTTCTTGTTCATTATAATATACCTATATACAGCAAAACATTAGTTCAAAAGAGGCAAGCATCGGCATCCGGTTATCTTATTGCCAACCGATGTATATTCTCGCTAATCTCCCGATATAGTTCCAGCATTTGCGGCTCATCGGCAAGCATCCGCAGATGCTCGTCAATGACATTCTCATCATAGCGCACAGCCGGTCCTGTCTGTGCGGCAAGCGGTTCCAGCTCATGCACCTTGCGGCCGTCTCGTCTATCAAGGGGAGCATTGCCTCGAACGGCAACCCGTACTTTTTCAGCAGTTCAGCAGCCAACACATACATGTGATTGGTAAAATTGCACGTAAACACAGCCGCCAGATGCAAACTCTTGCGCTGCTCAGAACTTGCTTCATACACTTTTTCCGATAGGGCGGAAGCAATGTCCTTCAGAAGCTGCACATCCTCTTCCGAGTTGCTTTCCACAAAACACGGTATCTGTCCAAAATCCACTTCACGCTGCTTACTGAAAGTCTGCATCGGATAAAGCACTCCATAACGCGCAACATGCCCCTGCCAAATATTCATAGGAATACTGCCGGCTGTATGCACCCATAAAGCATTCTCCTTTCCAGAAACAATCTGGGGTAATAATTCTACAAAAGCCGCGTCCTTCAGCGAAACGATATAAAGCTGCGCCTCCTTCGTAACCGCCTGCAGCTCCGTGGTATATGCAGCTTCCACCGTCTGTGCCAATTCCTGCGCCGATTCTTTTGTACGGCTGTAGACCTGCACAATACGAAACCCTTTCCGATAAAGAGCCTTTGCCAGATTAGTAGCCAGATTTCCGGCACCGATAAAGGCAATGGACATATCTTCTATACTTCTTCCTGCCATACGCTTATCTTGTTGCCAACCAATACAGAATAGCCCCTAATGCCAGCAACGCCAACGGCAGCAGATAAGCGGACATCGTACCGAGTAAGGCAGTTATCAACCCGAAGTTCAATATCAGCCACAAACCTATCAATACCAATCCCACTGACTTGTCATGCTTGAACAGCAGAAAAATCACTGCGGTATACAATAGAAAATTATCCTTATTCATCACCCACGGCAAGCCGATTGCAGAAAAATGCACCAATTTGTCCACCAAGTAAAGAATGCCGAATACAATCAGTGTGATGGCAGTGGCCTTATATGTATCACGGTTATTGTTTTGCTTTTTGCTGCACTTCACTGTTACTTTCCTCCGTACTTATTGATATGTATCTTTTCCCACTGCAGATTGTCTTCGTTGAAAGGCTTGCGCTCCATCCCCTTATGGCCGATAGCAATAACACTAAGCACCTGCAACTGCAAAGGAATATCCAACACCTCGTGCACATACTCGCCGGAAGGCATACCGGAAGCCGTAAAACGTTCGCGCACCTGCACCCAGCAGCTTCCCAGCCCCATATCTTCGGCCTGAAGTTGCAGGTAGATGGAAGCAATGGAGGCATCTTCTATCCACACATCGCTTGCCAGCGGGTCGGCAACAACCACTACAGCCAGTGCCGCATCGGCAATGAACTGCGATGCCTGCTCCTTGCAATAGGACAATTCCTTCAATTTATCCTTCTCGTCCACCACTATGAACTGCCATGCATTGCTACGCTTCGACGTGGGTGCCATCAAAGCAGCTTTCATCAAAGTGACGACTTGTTCTTGTGTCAATTCTTCTTCTGTAAACTTCCGCATGCTGCGGCGTGCTTTTATCAATTCACTGAAACTTTCCATAATGATTTTATGTGCTAATATGCTAATGTGCACATCGACACATTAACAATAATTTTTGCAAAGATACGAGATTATTTTTTAAATTTGCAGGCCATGCCCCTCAAACTCACTACATATTACCGTGGGACGCAAGGTCCTGACCTGCCAGGCACCAACACCTTCCATTCCACAGAGTTGTTCCGAATCTACGAGGCAACTCCGGGGTATACCCCCATACTCATTGTGGCATCCGAAGATGACAAGCCCGTTGCGAAACTGCTTGCCGCCATACGTAAAAGTGTCCGCATGTTTCCACCCGGCATCATCAAAAGATGTGAGGTGTACGGTACGGGAGAATATTTCAATAACGAGGCAGACAAAGAGATTATCTTCAGTGACATGCTGCAAAGGCTTACCAATGAAGCATTGCGCGATTCTTTTCTCATCGAGTTCCGCAACCTGGAAAATGCCATGTTCGGATACAAATCTTTCCGGGACAACCAATACATCGCCATCAATTGGCTGCGGGTGCGCAACTCGCTGCACAGCGTCGAAAAGGTGGAAGAGCGTTTCAGCCCGTCACGTATCCGGCAAATAAAGAAAGGGCTCAAAAACGGCGCCCAAGTGCGGGAAGCACGTACCAAAGAGGAGATTCTCTGTTTTGCCAGATGTTGCGCCACGTATATTCTTCCAAGATACGGCGCCACTTCCCCAGCATCAAGTTCTTTCAGCATCTCGAAAACCAGTTGACAAAAGGGCAGCAAAGCAAAATCTTCATCGTCACTTATAAGGAGAAGATTATCGGTGGCAGCGCATGCATTTATTCAGATGATAGCGCCTATCTATGGTTCTCTGGTGGCATGCGCAAGACTTATGCCCTGCAATATCCGGGGATTCTTGCCGTATGGAAAGCACTGGATGATGCCAAACAACGCGGATACCGCCACTTAGAGTTCATGGACGTGGGACTTCCCTTCCGCAGGCATGGCTACCGTGAGTTCGTTCTCCGCTTCGGGGGAAAACAAAGCAGCACCCGACGCTGGTTCCGTTTCCGTTGGAACTGGCTGAATCGGGTGCTGATAAAGATGTATGAATGATTTTTACCGAAATTAGAAATTAGTGTAGACTACATATCCATGAGCCGGTACATTAACCTGTGTATTTATTGTTTCACTCTTTCCGGTAAAATAATTGGTCCAGTTACCAGCTGTTGCCGGGAAAGCTACATCAACCGCATTATGCGTAAAGTTGCCCATAAACAACCAGCTGCTTGCCCGTTACACTTTCTACCAACAATGAACGACCGTTGTCCCAATCAGAAACTCCGACCTTCCATGTCAAGATGGCACTTGAATCGAACAATTCCGGATGGGCGTTACGCAATTTCATTAAATCCGCATAAACATCGTGCAGCTCCTTGCGGTTAGTATTCTCCAGATACTCCCAATGCAACGG
>ENA-OPYP01000044-OPYP01000044.1-human-gut-metagenome-genome-assembly--contig:-NODE-44-length-10613-cov-0.697215_pt1 | contig 10613 bp, 11 predicted proteins | sample MGYA00242638_ERZ504484 | MGnify/ENA primary metagenome ERZ504484 (study PRJEB26092, sample SAMD00036300) | human gut metagenome | host: Homo sapiens | study: EMG produced TPA metagenomics assembly of... | reverse complement strand
TGCTTTACAAAACAATAATAACATGGGAATGGAGGGATGCTTTAGGAGATATCATAGAAATTTTGGAATATCATCGAAAAGGACATTTACGGTATTATGCATGTGCATGTAGTAATGGATGGAAAATGACTATAAAAGAGCTATATAACACAGTAAAAGATTATGGTATTACATATGAGGATATATTTACATTTGAAAGATATGTATCCTTTAATCTCTCATCTATTATTGCGGTAATTAATATTATACGTCAAGAACTTTATCCTAATTCCTCAAATATCGCCAATTTTGTATATAAAGCATCAAATGCCTTTTTACCTAAAATTGTATTTCAACTTGAAGAATACGGATTACCGAGGATGATTAGTAAAAAGATACAAAATGCAGGTCTTATAAATCTTGAAGACGATTCTAAAGAGATTACAATCGTTATACAGGAATTTAACACGATAGGAATTGAATACCTTGAACAAAAAATACCTAATCTCCATTCATTTGACAAATATATATTAAAACATTTTATGAACGGAATTCGTTGCATAACGACAAATCAAAAGAATTAAATAATAGCCATATTATTACCTCTATATTTTTTGAGATATGATATGGCTATTTAGATAAGGATCCATATAGAAATTCTTTCGTATAATTTTCATTTGATATCTTCAACAGTACGCAGTTTTTCCGTTCTGTATAAACATCACGTATGTTTGCCGCTTCTCTTGTGAGAGAACCTTTCCTACCAGCCACATGCGGAACAGGTAGGTGTTGTAGGTGTTCAGCCGAAAAGCAATCAGAATAATGATTTCAGGCGCGTACACGTCCGCGTACAGCCCGTTTTCAAGCTGCATGTAGCGGCACACCTTGTAGTCGTTCAGCACGTCAGACTTGCGGCGGCTTTGATGACGGCGTTCACTGCCGGGACGGTCGTATGGAACAGTCCGGCTATTTCGGTGGCGGTCATCCACACATCGTTACCGGTTACGCTGACCGCCTTGTCCTCTATGATGATTATGTCACGTTTCATGGCTCCTCTTTTTTAGATGGTGCAACCTGCAAATTCCTCGACGTTGTTTAACCTTGCGGCAAGGTTTTCCATATCCTGATTGAGTTTTTCTTTGGTTATCTTCGCGTAAATCTGCGTCGTCTTTATGCTCTTGTGTCCGAGCATGGAGCTGACCGTTTCGATGGGAACACCGTTGGAGAGGAATATCGTCGTGGCTGCCGTGTGGCGGCTCTGATGCCACGTGATATGCTTGGTGATGCCGCAACGCTTGGCGACGGCACGGATACCGGCAAGGCACGTGTTATAATGCGGAACGGGGAATATCCTGCCGTTCTCGCATAGCCCACGGTATTTGCCGATTATGCGGTTGGCGATGTCAAGCAGGCGGATGTTGGACACCACGCCCGTTTTCTGGCGGTTGATGTTTATCCACTCGTGTTCGTCGAAATAGGTACGGATATTCTCTTCCGTGAGGTTGCGCATATCCGCGAACGACAATCCGGTGAACGCACAGAACAGGTAGAGGTCGCGGTACAATTCCTGTTTGGCGTTTTTCAGTTTCCCCTCCATCAGCAGGCGTATTTCGTCTTTGGTCAGGAAACTGCGTGTCGTTTCCTCCTTCTTGATTTCATACTCGCGGAACGGGTCGCGTGTCAGCCACTCGTTGTTGATGGCTATGAACACCATTGTCCGTAGCGGGCAGACGTACAGCCACACGGTATTGGTGCAGCAGTGCTTGTCCGTGCGCAGGAACATCTCGAAGTCGGAGATGAAAGCGGGAGTAAGCTCTTTTAGGGCGATGTCCTTCACATGGTAGCGGATGTCGAGGAACTCTTGCATGTGCTTGTAAACGGTGCGGTACTTCAGCAGCGTGCCTTTGGGCTTTTCATGCCTGCCTCCACCTGCTTCTCGTAGTCCTCGTTGTGCTGGCGGAACACCTGCATCAGCGTGTGGTAGCGGTGTTCCAGTCCGAGAAAGGCGTTCTTTACCTTCTCCGCCGTGACGAAGTTGTCACGCTCCATGATTTCCTGATAGTGTCTGTTGATGCGCACCCGCATCTTGTCAAGCATACGGTTCGTTTCGAGTGCCGCCGCGCTTCTGCCCGTGACACGTCCCCCTTTGGTGTCCCACAGCTTCGGATCGACACTCAACTTGCAACTGAACTGCGTCTGGCTGCCGTCCACCGTGATGCGTCCCATGACGGGAACCGTCCCGTCCTTTTTCACTACCTGACGCTTGAGGTAGTAGATTACTGAAAATGTACTCTTCATCGTTCTTAATTTTTGGATTTCAAAATTAGTTGGTGAAGAGTCCGGTGTCGGTACGCAAAACGGGGAGGAACGGCGCAATCTTTTTTCCGTAACCGTATTTGTTACGTGAGTTGTGGGTAACTCACTATAACATAGTGTCTTGTTTCGCCATTCGTACCCGTTTGTCGCATTTTCGGGCATGGTTACGAACAAGTAACGTTGCGGCGTCAAGATTTGGCTTCGGCAAGGATTGTAATGGCTTCACGAATTATCGCCACTTTAACTAAAACCCTTGTAACTCAATTCTATCACTATATCTTTCCGCATTTCACTTTTTTTGTAGTAACTTTGCGAAGTTATGTCACAATGTTAACCTATGATGCGTATCTTGATTTTAATAATAATGCTGTTGCCATGTTCGCTTGGTATGTATGCATCTGCAATAGATAGCCTTTTGTCTGTTCTGGATAAGACTATCGTAATGCGTAGACAATACGAGGAAGAAAAAGAACGGTATATTTCTTTGATAAAGGATGAGTTGAAGCAAGGGAGGCTTACTGACATGGAGCGTTATCTGATACAAAATCGTCTTTTTGCCGAATATAATTCTTATATTAGTGATTCTGCATTACATTATATAAATGAAAATATTCTTATTGCCACACGGCTAAATAATAGGCAATGGATAAATAGTTCTATATTAAATAAAGTACATATTCTAAATACTTCGGGCCTTTTTGTTGAAGCAATGGAATTGCTGAAATCGCTTCCTCGTAACACGTTGGAGGGTGAAAATATAGTGGACTATTATGTATGTTTTGAAAACCTATATCTCTATCAGGCAGAGTACGCCACTGATCGGAACTACGTGAACAATTATCTTCGGATAGCAAATTTGTATAGGGATTCTATAATCAGCCTAGTACCGGAAGATACTTATAGATATGTAGTCGTGCATGCACCTCAGCTCATTGACCAGGGAAAAAGTCAGGAGGCTATATGTTTATTGAAGAATTTTTTACCTCGGTTGAAATCCAATACGCGTGAGTATGCAGTAGCTACTTCAATTCTGGCTTTTGCTTATCATGTCGTGGGGAACAAGCAGAAAGAAATGGAAGCACGTATTAGCAGTGCCATTGCTGACATTAGGGCAGTGGTGAAAGAAAATTATTCTTTGTGCGCATTAGCGGAATTACTTTATGGAATGGGCGATTTGGAACGTGCTAATCACTATATCAAGATTAGTATGGAAGATGCTAATTATTATACTACTCGGTTGCGTAGTTCGCAGAATTCCAAGATGCTTCCGCTCATAGATCGTGCTTATCAGCAAGAAAAGGAAATACAGCAACAGCGGCAGAGAATGTTTATTACAGGCATATGTATCCTTTCTGTTTTCCTTCTATTGACAGTACTGTGTGTGCTATGGCAAATGAAAAAAATTGTCTTATGCCCGTAAAAAAGTTGTTGCTGCCAATTCCCAATTGAGTATATTGAATAGTGAATTGAAGAAGCTGAACAAGTCTCAACATGAGGCTAATGAACGATTATTGCATACTAATCAGACTCTTACGGAAGCCAATCATATTAAGGAAGAGTATTTGGGACGTTTCCTCAGTTTAAGTTCCTCTTATATAAGTAAGATGGAAGAATATCGCCGCATATTGAACAAGCAGGCTGCTGCCGGTAAACTTGAGGAGTTATATCGTACATTGAAGTCCGACCGTTTCATAAATCAAGAGTTGAAAGAGTTCTATCACAATTTCGATGTATCTTTTCTTAAGATATTCCCTAACTTTGTAGAAGAATTTAATCGTTTGTTGCCAGTTGAAGAACAATTGCATCCTAAAAATGAAGAATTGCTTGTTACCGAACTGCGCATATTTGCACTGATTCGTTTAGGTATTACAGACAGTGCGCGTATTGCAGAATTTTTGCGTTATTCCATAACTACCATCTATACTTATCGTTCCAAGCTAAAAAACAAGTCTCTTTGTAAAGAGGACTTTGAAGAACGAGTGATGAAAATAACTTCTTTTTGATTTTATCCTCCTTTTGAGGCTTTCTTCTGCCTTAAAAAGTCTAGAAATGATTTAGAAATTAGTAGCAATAGCATTTTTCGTAATGCGTTGTATTATAGTTGATTGCCTGTTGTAGGACTTTTAGATTTTTATCTCAGCCCAAATCGTGCGTTTGTTTTGATAATACATTTGCATCAATCTATTTATTGTTTAACTAATTTCTAATAAGATGAAAAAGAAAAGTCTAAAGAGATGCCTTAAAAAGCGCATGATCCTTTTACTGGGTTTTCTTATGATGACTGGTGTTGCTGTTGCGCAACAACTTCAGGTACAAGGAAAGGTGACCGATGCAACGGGTGAAGGTCTTATCGGTGCAAGTGTATTGGTAAAGGGTACAACTTCGGGGGTGATAACTGACATTGACGGTAACTATGTGTTATTGAATGTCAATCCTGATGCAATACTTATTTTTTCTTATGTAGGTTACCAAACGCAGGAACTGAACGTATCCGGTAGAAACAAGATTGATGTTGTCTTGCATGATGACCAGCAGGTGTTGGAAGAAGTTGTAGTAGTGGGTTACGGTTCATTGAGTAAAAAAGAAGTTTCCAGTTCCATTGTACAAGTGGATAAGAAAAATTTTAATTTGGGGGCTATGAATAACCCGATGGAAATGGTATCGGGAAAAGTCGCGGGCTTGAATGTCAATACGCAGGCAGCTGCCAATCCTAACTCCAGTTCTTCATTACAAGTACGTGGTGCAACATCTGTTTCTGCAAGTAATAGTCCTTTGATTGTCATAGATGGTGTGGCAGGTGGCGATATCCGTAACATCGCTGCACAGGATATTGAATCTATTACGGTATTGAAAGATGCGGGTTCAGCTGCTATTTACGGAACGCGAGGTGCTAATGGTGTGATTTTAGTTACAACGAAACGTGGCTCGGGTGAAGCTGGAAAAACGGTAGTCACATATGACAGTTACATCGCTTTTAATGTAGCCAAGCCCTCTCCGGATATTCTGTCGGCTGATGAATTCCGTCGTTCGAGACGAGGTACAGACTATGGAGCCGACACTGACTGGTATGGACTGATTACTCGTGATGTAGCATACGACACAAACCAATATATATCTATTGATGGTAGCACAAAGAATGGTTTCTATGGTGCTTCCTTCAATTACAAAAGTGCCAATGGACTTGACATCGTGAGTGGTCGTGAAGAATTTGGAGGTCGTTTTTCTTATGGAACAGCGTGTACTGGAGAATCGCTTACAATTCAACGGTTCGTTGAGTGCACGTCGTGTAAATGAAACCTGGGGAAATGATGGTTTCTTCGATAGGGCACTCACAATGAATCCTACAATGCCGGTATATAATGCAGACGGTTCGTATTATCAGCCTACTTCTCCTACGGGTGCAACCAATCCGGTTGCGGAGCTTGCTTTGAGAGATAACAACGGCCAGCGTATGTATTTGTTGGGTACGGCTGAGGCTAAACTGAATATTTTGCAGACAGAAAAGCATTTGTTGAATACAACATTAAGTTACTCATTGCATTACAATGACATGAAGCAACAATATTATGCTTCGTCTGCCGGTTCGGAGTCCTATTGGAATGGTTATAAAGGACGTGCGGAAATGAAGTATCAGAAATGGTACACCAATCGATTGGAGTGGTTGGGAAATTATGCACTGAACTTGGGCGACCACAATATTAAGGCTGTAGTGGGCTATACTTATGAGAAGTCTATCTGGGAACAGATTGGTGGTAGTAACAACGACTTCTCTTTTGATAATACGAAATATTGGGATTTGGGCAGTGGCTCTTATCTGAAGGATGGTTTGGCAAGTTTATATAGCGGTCGCTCTGAATCGACACTTATTGGCTTCTTTGGTCGGTTGAACTATAATTGGAAGGATATGCTTTTTGCATCGGCTTCGTTGCGCTATGAAGGCTCTTCCAAATTTGGTGCTAACCAAAAGTGGGGGTACTTCCCAGCAGCTTCTTTGGCTTGGGAAATGATGGAGATGGGCTTTATGAAGAATACCCGGAAAGTGTTGACCAGTTTGAAACCGCGTGTTTCTTTCGGAATTACCGGTCGTTCGGATTTTGATGCTTATAAATCACTTTCTACTTACAATACCAATGGTAGTTATCTCTTTGACGGGCGTTGGGTAACGGGCTATGCTCCCTCTAGTAATGCTAATCCGGATTTGGCTTGGGAAAAGAGCGTTGCGATTAATCTGGGTGTTGATTTTGTTCTATGGAATCGTTTACGTGGTTCAGTGGAGTATTTTGACCGTAGTTCTAAAGACTTGCTTTATACGTACACGGCACCTCAACCGCCTTTTGTCTATTCCACTATTTTGGTTAACGTTGGAACAACGAAAAATACCGGTATAGAAGTATCTTTGGATGGTGACATCCTTACTAAAACAGCAGTGAAGTGGACGAGCGGAATCAATTATTCTTATGGGAAGACTAAGTTGACCAAACTTTCTAACGATATTTACAAGGCATCTTATCTCGACCTTTACTTAAAACCGGGTACTGGCTCCAGCGAATATTTCTTCCGTGTGCAGGAGGGGGAGAGATAGGGCAGTTCTACGGTTATGAATATGCAGGTGTTGACGAAAATGGCAATATGCTTATTTTGAATGATAAAGATGAGCAAATACCGATTTCTCAGGCTGATGCCAAGTATAAACGTTATATTGGCAATGGTGCTCCCAAGCACTTCTTGTCTTGGAGTAACAACCTGACTTGGAGAAATTTTGATTTGAGTGTATTCTTCCGCGGTACATTCGGTTTTGATGTATTCAATATGCGTAAATATGGTATGGGGCTTCAGGGATGTGGTACAGATAATGTTCTTCGCTCTGCGTATCTGGAAGATAAGAATATCCGTACCGGTGGTGGAGTAATATCTTCCTATTTCCTGGAGGATGGTAGCTTCATAAAACTGGAAAATGTAACCTTGGGATATAATTTTACTCCTAAGAACCGTAAGTTACTGGATAATATGCGCATATATCTGTCTGCCAAGAATCTGTTTACCTTGACCGGATATTCTGGTAATGACCCTTCAATTATAGACGTGAATGGTATCCAGCCGGGAGTAGATAGTAATAGTGCTTATCCTACAGCAACTCAATTGAGTTTAGGTGTGACTCTTCGCTTCAAATAAATGAGAAACAAATTATTAAAAAATATGAAAGATATGAAATATATAAAATGTCGTTGGTTATTGGCGATGATTATGTCATGTTCACTTTTCTCTTGTACTAATTTGGACGAGGAAGTGTTCGATCGTGTGGATGCCGGAATTTATTATCAAGATGAGACGAGTGTTCAGGGGGCAGTGGCAGCCATCTATTCGAAAGCTGCATATAGTTATTTGGAATACTTCTGGTATTTGCAGGAGTTTTCTGCCGACCAGGTGGCATGGCGCAGTTGGAACGGTGGACTTTGGGGATGGGATGAGGCATTGAAGTTTGCTTTGTCTTCACATACCTGGACGTCAGAATCAACCATTATTCGCCAAACTTGGGAGAATGCGTGGACCACTATTGGGCTTTGCAATACGCTTATTACAGATTTGCAGGCAATCAGCCCCGCATCTATACGCATGACTGAGGATGCTTTGAATAGTTATATTGCCGAAGTACGTACCCTGCGTGCTTGGGCATACTACAATATCTTTGAGATTTGGGGTGGAGCACTTCCCTTGAACATTTCTTCGGGTGCGGAAATCCCTGGTTCTGCAGATACTGATTTTGATAAGGGGTGCAAGATTATCTACGATTTTATCAGTCAGGAATTAGATGAGTCAGTTACAGATCTTATGAAAGAAGATGGTTCTGGAAAGACTCGCAACCGCATGAACCAAGCTGCCAATCGTATGATTAAGATGCGCTTGTTGCTGAATTCTGAGGTGTTTATCAAACAAAACAGTTATAATGAGTGTGCCACTCTTTGCCAAAAAATTCTGAATGGCGATTATGGTACTTACAGCATTACCGATGACTATCGCGATATTTATTCGATAAACAATGTAGAATGTCCGGAAGTTGTAATGGCATTGGCGATGGAAGTCGGTCAGGTCAATACCGGTTGGATGCGTAACATGCCTTTCATGCCTTACAATTGTTGGGATTACTTTGGAGGTACATACAGCCAGAGCGGATGGAATTGTGTATGCTTGGCACCTTCATGGGATAATTCTGGAAATGTACAGCCGTATGGTGGTACTGACAATCCTAAGAGCTTTCTTACCGACTACGGTGATAAGTTAGGAGCAGTTTATGAACGTTTCCACGATAAAGATATCCGTAAGCAGAACTATGTGTATAATGAAACAACAGGAAACTATCAAGGCATTTTTTTTGAAAGGGGCTATTAAAGCCAACTATGGTAAGGGTGCGGCTTTGAAAGCAGATGCCGACCGTGACGGTCAGGATTTGGTTTATGTGGATCAGGTGGGTACATTCCTTAATTTAGGACGTAATCTGGAGACTGTCATGTCACCTCGCTGGGGTGAAACGAATTCAGGTGTCCGTTTGGTAAGATATCCGGTTTATCCGGAGAGTGCAGGCATTGATTTCCAAAACATCGATGAGGTGGAATTCCGTTTGAGTGAAGTGGTCTATACTCTTGCTGAATGTAAAATGCGTGCAGGTGATACGGAAGGTGCTAAAGAACTGGTATATAGAGTAAAACACGCTATTTTACAGATAAATCGGCTCTCGAACAGCCCGGTCCTGGTTTTACATCCTTTGATATGGATTGGATGTTGAGTGAATGGGGACTTGAATTCTTGGGAGAGGGGCGTCGTCGTCGTACAGACTTGCGTCGTTTCGATAAGTTTACGCAAGGGCAATGGTGGTTCTTTGGCCGTGCCACGGACGACGGTTTAAGCTATCCGGCTAAACGTGACCGCAAATACGAGTGGTATCCCTTGCCCCAGTCTGCCCTTATGGTAAATCCGGGACTGGTACAGAATCCTAATTATTAATCATCCTATAATAATAGTAACAATGAAAAAATATATATGTAATCCGCTATGGCTTTTGTTGCTTTTTGTAGCTTTCATCAGTAGTTGTGACAAGGAGGAAATTGTGTTTGACCATGAGTTGCCGCAATTTGAACTTCGTAGCGATGCTATCTTGCTGGAGGTGATTATGCCCCAAGGAACTGGTGCCGATGAAATAATTTATATTGCAGGCGATTTCAATGGAGGTCAGGATGCTGCTTCCGGAGACCTTAAGTGGCAGATGGAGAAAGCTGCAAACAATGATGTTAAATGGGGCATATACCTCTATCCGGAAGATTTTGTTAATGGAAAGACACTTGCCGATGGCTTTTATTTCGTTTCTAAGACACAAGGTATAGAGCGTACTTTGCAGAATGGGGGATGCTTTACATCAAATTTCGGCTAAGGTAGGTACTCGCACTGATATAACGGTAACCCGCTGGAATGCTTATTTTGAGGAGCCGGAAGACCCAAGTGAAGTGACCCACGACGGTTATGCTGTGTTCGTGATGGACAATACAGGTTGGGATGCACTGACACTTTATGCGTGGGGAAATGATTTGCCGGAACTTTTTGGAGGTTGGCCCGGTATTTCACCTACTGGTAGCGTTGAGATAAAAGGAATTACCTATAAATACTTTGATACAGGTGAAGCAAATAAGGGATTGGTTTACAATTTGATATTTAACGATAATGGAGTAGGTTCACAATTTGATGGACCACAGAACTTTACTCTTGACCGTGACATATATTTGGAAATCACAGAAAGCGGTTGGACGGAAATAGATCCGGATGCAGTGGTCATCATGATGGTTATACCATTTTTATTGAAGACCAGTCCGGATGGGCAGAAACAACCATATATGCGTGGGGAAATGATATACCGGAACTCTTTGGCAGTTGGCCAGGAATATTACCAACCGGTAGTGTTGAGATAAAAGGTGTCACGTATAATTATTACGATACAGGTGAAGCAAATAAGGGATTGACTTACAATCTGATAATGAATAATAACAATGGAGGCTCACAATTTGACCTCGCAGCAGTGACGCTTGATCGAGATTATTATTTCCGTATTACGGACATAGCTGGTGAGGAGATTGACCCTAACAATCCGGACGGAGACTCTGAACCGGAATCTGAAGCGGCTTTTGTTTCTAATCAGAATAATTTCTTGAAATGAGTTTTGTATAGTAATGAAGATGTTAAATGACCTATTGGTGGAATGAGATTGGGGATAGGATATCTCTTTTCAATCTTGCGGATATATGTCCCAAGGGCTTGGTTTTTTCTATCCCAAG
>ENA-OPYP01000043-OPYP01000043.1-human-gut-metagenome-genome-assembly--contig:-NODE-43-length-10777-cov-0.650329_pt1 | contig 10777 bp, 12 predicted proteins | sample MGYA00242638_ERZ504484 | MGnify/ENA primary metagenome ERZ504484 (study PRJEB26092, sample SAMD00036300) | human gut metagenome | host: Homo sapiens | study: EMG produced TPA metagenomics assembly of... | reverse complement strand
AGAAGTTCCCGAAGCGCAGCCACCACCCGCTTCTCCGACTCCTTGTCTACATAAGAGACATAATCATGGGCTTGTTTCTTCTGTACCGCTTCCCGGCTGAAGTTTTTCCGCTCTTCTTTCAAGAAATATCCGGCTTCACGGGCTATGCAGCAGACAGACTCTGTCAATATCTTCAAATCCTCCATTTCTCTACATATTAGTTCCCCGCAGCCTCTTCTGCCTGCCGGTAAATAAGCCGACCGCGCTGGCTGACCGTCCATCTTCCATCTTCCAAACGCACATTCTTTGTATCATCATCTTCCACATTCCAAACATATCCCCCCGCAGGAAGGCCACGGCGCTCCAGAATCTCATTCGGCATTTCTTCTTCCGAAAAGAACAGTTCCACTTGGGTAGAATCGGGACTGAGCACCAGAAACAACATCTTCTCCGCATCATCCACAGCGTTCATACGGACTCCTTTTTCCCACAGACGGATACAGTCTTTCTGAACCTCACTCCAGGTATATCCGGCAGATGCAATGCAACCATGCTTATCCTTATCACCACCAACGACATGTACCGTATCGGCTTGTCCAGCAACTTCCGCAGTCTTTCCACTCTTGCTACCACAAGCCACAAACAGTGCTCCGGCACATAGCAAGCACATAGATGTTCCTCTTACATTCATCTTTTCTCTTTTTAATTGCTTTTTGTTTGACAAAGTTAAGAACAAATCGGCAATTTAAAAAGTTTCTTTTTCATTATCATCAGTGCTCCGGCAGTATATACTAAGATTAATCAAGGCTTGAGATATACCACTGTCTTTCCACTACCATATTTACGGATGATCCCTTCTTCAAGAAATAGATTCAAATCCGCCACAGCCTGATGCTTCGCCCTTCCTGTCTGTTGTTCATAATCCGCACGGGTGATACAACCATACTTATCCAAATGTTGCAGTAGTTTTTGCTTTCGTTCCTCCTGAGTCAATTTAGAGTGGGAGACGTAAGGAGACGCTTTCCGTTCCAACCCCATCGTCTGAAAGCGTTTGCGGAATTTACTACCGATACGCAAATTCACATTCCGGAAATGCACGGACGGAGAGCGGATATCCTTTTTATCTGTCACAGTCTTGTCACACTTCAAGGACAAGGAGAAGAATCCCAGTTCGCCCACCTCCACAATCCATCCATCTGCCAGCCAGCTGTACAGTTCGTCCGTTATAGCCTGTAAAGTGCCGTCAAGGATGGCTGGACTGAAACCTGTAGCTTTGTGAACCAGTTCACGGAATTTGTCGGCAGGGATGGTCCCTTTGGGAAGGATACGTGCATGAAGCAAAGAGGCTTCACCATTTTCGTCCGGAGGACTCTGGTATAAATCATAATAAGCGCTCATAAGACATTAATGTATTGATTAGACAATTATAATCTTTGAATCAACTTTAATAAGTTATCCTTTCAGTAATTTTTCTTCGTTGCACCAGAGTCGTCTCTTCGTTAGACTATTGTTTAACGAAACGGCAACCATGATACAACGTAAAGACAAGCCTGCTTTAACGAATTAAAAATCAGCCTTCAAAGGTAATGATAAAAGTAAAGTGAAAAATAAAAAAAGGCATATTTCTATATTAAAGAAGAATATTTGTCACACTTAATCCCATTTTAAAACCGCATAACCACAGATACATCGCCAATAGTACATTTACATTCTAAACACTTTTGCAAAGTCCGTCACATTCCTATAAATTTGTAAAATACATGACAGTGATAGTGCATACGCAAATAATAATAACATAACTCTTTAATAGATGAAAAAGCCATCATTTCTTTTAATATTCTTGCTAAGTTCCATAACAGCATTGGCACAATCAGTAAAGTATGAAACATTCATTTACAGCAGTGACGACTTAGCAGATGAAATTCAAAGTTTATGTGAAGAAAGAAACTCTACCCGCAGTTATGTGGGAGATTTATTCAATGCCAGCAAAGAATCGGCTAAAGGTATTGCATCTGGTTACGTGACGTCCTTCATTGATTTGGGAGTAAATGCCATAGGCTCCTTGTTGACACGAAACTCGCGCCTAAAAGAGGAATGGGAGGAAACCGTCCGCAGTGAAAATGTATATACCACCCAAATCAGCACTGTATCGGAAATGAACGACTTCTATAAAGAAACTTCGTTCGATGGAGCGTTAGACCCCAAAGGCATGAGATTCGACGGAATAGGATGTTTGCGGAAAGAGGGTAATGATACTGTTTTTTATATCTCATGCCACATTGACCGAAGTAAAATCAGCCGTATCATAAACCACTCCAAATTTGAGCTGGCACTCGACACACTGATTATCTGTCCAACCCGTTCCAATTTGCCTAACTCCGTCTTAGACATTCCTTTTTCATTTGAAGAAAGGAAAAACTTCTGTCTCTCTATGACCATGAAGCTTACCTCATCTTGGATGAACGAGATTGTACAATTACAAAAGGACCAGGAATTAGGGGAGTTTTCATTGGAAATACCTGTCGATTCGAGCCAACTTGACAAGAATGGATTCTTTCGTTATGTACGGGAAGAGAACGAAACTCCCAAATACAAAATCAGAGGCGAAAGCTTCATTGTCCCCCGTTCTTATATGGGCTTCCGCGATGAAAACGATGAATACCGCATCAGCTTCGGTACCGGAGAATACAAGCTATCCATAGAATTGAAAGAGACTTGTGACATAACAGAACAATATCGCAAGAACTGGAAAAGAGACCGGAAACAAAGAAAAGCAATGGAACCTTCGGAAGACATATTGACGCGCAGCTGGCAGGTAGTATCCAGCCAACAATGGAATGAGCTGACCAAGCAATGGGTTATTACAACACTGAAAGCACCGGCAGACATCATTACCCAGGATGTAATAGATAAGTTGGGGTTTGAAGCAGAAACGAGATACTAAACTTTCGTTATCTCGTCATGCGAAAATGCCATCAAGACAAAATACAATAATCAATCGGCGTATGAGACGAATTTTCTTTACCCTAAGTTTATTTATATGCATATATAGTCATTCACAAAATAAACAGGCACTGCTCAAATCAGATTCTCTCTTTGCCAAAGGGGTGGAGCTTTATAACCAAAAGGATTATAAAGCTGCCATTCCCCTATTTACTGAAAGCGATAAAATAGACAAAGCAGAACTTGATTCGACGAGTAACCGCAGGGAGTATTCGGCAATGTGGCTGGGGAGTTGTTACTATAAGCTGGGAGAAATACAAACAGCCCAAAAACATTACCAATATTACACTATTATTCCTGTAGACAGACGCTTGACCGTTCTATCGGATTCCCTTTCAGCCATCGGAGAGAAGTTCTTGTCAAAAGGCAATTTAGAAGCAGGAATTTCTGCAATAAAAGAGTGTGGAAAAAGTGAAAAAGAATGCATAGGAGAAAACCATCCATTCTATGGCAATACCTTAACTAATTTATTACCGTTATTTTGCATAACGGAAAATATTAAAGAAGCCACTACCTGCATTAAAGAAATCGTCCCCATCTATTTAAAAAATCCTGAATGGGGGAAGAAAATTGCCAACAACATCATACCCTTCGTCTTAGCTGTAAGAAACAAAATAAATTTCGATGATATCAAAGACATCATTGAAATTAACGATGCCGCAGCATTATTTGCCGAACCCTCAATGAATGCTCCTTTTAGTAGCGCAAATGACAGTATTTACGGGCTCATTATTCAGGCAGGCATAAATTTGCTTACCAATACCAACGACATTAACGGTGCTATAGAATTCGGTGAAGAAGCGTTGAAGAAAATTTCGGGACTTAACCGTAAGGGAAATGCAAACGAATATATCATAGCAACTTCTTTGGCAACATTATATGCGGGTAATATACTTATTCCGCAACCTTATGAAGTCAGAAAAAAAAGGGTTAGCGCTATATCAAAGAGCATTAGACATCGCTTTAGAGAACTATGGGGAATACTCTGTGGAAACAGCGACGATTTATTTAAAACTCGGAAACTATTATATGAGAATGGAAGAAGAGCGTAGTTTTGACAAAGCCAAACACTGGTTACATAAAGCCTTCAACTCCAGACTCATTGATTCACTCTCCACAAATAAATATCAAACCAAGCAACTGATAGAGATATTTGCCAGCTCTTATCCTTTATTCAGTATCTTAAATGACGAAGAATACTTCCTGCAAACTGCAAAAAAAAATCACTCAAACAAACAGCTTCAGCTTTTGTGAGAATCATCTGTTAATGGAGAGTATGGCAGAGGCTTATAAAGCATACAACATTGGAAAATACGACAAAGCTATTTCTATTTATCAGCAGCTTATAAATTGTTGTCCAGAGAAACAGAGCAAACAATGTTTATCATACATAAAGAGCAAAGCCTTTACTGAATATTTAAATCAAGAATATGATAAAGCAATAGCCGATTATCTTAGCATAAAAGATATTATGGCAGATAAAACAGTTGAGCCATCTATCTCTGCATATGCCCAAATGTTAGATTTACTATCTAACTGCTATCAAAGAATCAATGATTCTATACAATCCCGGAAATATGAGGACTTATCTTTAAAATTGAGAGAAGAAGCTATCCAAACCAATGACGGTGGAAATCCATACTACTTTTTTCAAGACAAACTAAGTGATATAGACAATATCATAAACATCTATGACACTAGGCGAGATTTTCGAAAATCAATAGATTTCCTGAAAATTAAGATAGATTCTATAATGAACCATACAGAAATACCCGATAAGAACATGGTATCGGACAACTATAGGCGAATAGGTGACAGATACGTATACTTATATGATTCGGAAAATGCACATCGGTACTTAAATAAAGCGATGACAATGATAACCGATACATTAGATGGGTATACATATGGAGGATTATTACATTCTTTTAGTCAGCTGTATAAAAAAAGTATCCATAGAACCAGAGCTATCTCTACAACATAGTTTACATTCTGTTCAAGTTATGTCCGATTTTCTAATACGTAGTAAAGACAAACTCATGGCAAATCAAATTCAAGTGGAATTTGATATGATATGCAATACATGGGATAAATGCTATGAGTTATTTGACTATTTAGGGAATAGTTCAGACGCTCTTGCATGTTTGGATAAAAAAAATGGACTTCATTGTTTCCATCAAAGGGAAAAAGCATCCTATGTATATACGGACAAAGTCGTATAAAATCAATAAAATGTTTCTACAATATGCATTCTCTGAAGAACGTGACATACAGAAATGCAGAGCACTCAATGATTCGTTATTGGCTATATTGGAACATAATAAAAACGATGTATACTATGATTATTCTGATATTGCAATGCATTATAGCATTATGAAAGACACCACAAATGCTATTCTATATCACAAGAAACACCTTGAAGAACTAAAAAAGAGAACTATCCCCAAATCATACCAATAATGAGCGCTATATTGAAACCCTAACTGATATTGCCGAGCTGGAAGGTGAAGAGAACTACATAAAAACAATTAAAAAAATAATGTAGCCAAAGAGTTCACAAATAGGGGAGTTAAGAAATTTACACTTCTGGTCATTATGCCGTCTGGCAGAACTATATCGCGACAAAGGAGAGTTGGCCACGGAGCAACAATATTGGGAAAAAGCTATCTCAGCAGATATCCATAACGAATATATCGGAAACGTATTTAAGTCCCTATTCGACAATTATATGAAACAGAATAAAGAAGACAGGCTACTTGCTTATTTCCGTCAAGGAACAAACGCTATAACAAACCGACTCAAAGAAAATTTTCGTAATGCCACAGAAGCAGATAGAGAACGTATTTGGGAGGATTATAAGCAAATTCCATATACATTAGGAGAATACCTATTATACAGATACCATCAAGGTATTTCGCCCGGAGAAGTCTACAATAACCTCCTCTTCCGAAAAAACATTCTATTGAATTCTTCAATCAGTGCCATTAACCTTATAAAACATGAAGGAGACAGCCTCTTGATAAAAAAAAATACGAAAGAATGTTATCTATTGAACAGGAGTTGGACAGAGGAGATTCATATATTCAAGAAGGGAACCGAAAAATTTCAAAAGAACAAGCTAAAAAAAATTGCTGACAGATTCAACACTGAAATTATGCAAAGAGCTGCTATATTAGGAGATTTCACAAAAAGCCTGGAGTGCTCATGGCAAGATATTCAGAAAGAATTAAAGCCGCAAGATTTAGCCGTTTGAGTTTTACTTGTTTTCCTATAGGAAAAGACAGTATCATGTATGCTGCTATCACTCTAAAAAGCAAAGGGATGCCACAATTTATTCCACTGTGTGAACAAAAAAGCATAGAAGAAATAACTGATATTTATTCAACCTCCACTCTCTACAACTTATTATGGAAACCCATACTGACTTATTCAGGAAATCTCCCTAATATATATTTCACGCCTGACGGCATACTACATAACATTGGCATAGAGTACACCATGGCAGACAGCATCCCTCTACAAGAAAAAATATAATTTGTACCGCCTCTCGTCTACCAGATTATTGGCACAAAAATAAAAAATAGAAATAACACAAAAAAAGCGATATTATACGGTGGTCTCCAATATGATGCAGATTCTGTGTCACTTATAAAAGAACATTTGAAATATGCAACAAGAAGTTATTCTCCAAATTTGGACACAATTGTAATTGATTCCCTTACTTTTAAGAGGAGGTGTCTCCTACTTACCAGCTACTCTGACAGAGATAAAAAACATTCATGCTTCAATGCAACAAATCAATATCCAATCGGAACTTTATTCTGAACTGCAAGGTACTGAAGAATCATTCAAGTCATTATCAGGAAAACAAATAGACATATTACATATAGCAACGCATGGATTCTACGTGAACCAAAAGAGGTCTTCAGAATCCCCTCATACCTCAATAAACAAAGGAATGTCTAAAGAGAGTTCCTCTTTAAAACGAAGTGGATTATTGATGTCCGGAGCCAATATTGCTCTTAAAAAAGGTGCAAATTTAAAAGACGTTGAAGATGGAATACTTACAGCCCAAGAGATCTCCACTTTAGATTTACGAGGATTAGAACTAGCCGTTCTTTCAGCTTGCCAAACCGGCATAGGAGATATAGCAGGTGACGGTGTATTTGGCTTGCAGCGGGGTTTCAAGAAAGCCGGAGCCAACACTTTATTAATGAGTCTTTGGAAAGTAGACGATAACGCCACGCACTTACTGATGACTGAATTCTACAAAAATCTGTTAGCAGGAGAAAGTAAGTTCGAATCCTTACGCAAAGCACAGAAATATGTACGTGACTACGAAGAGGAAATTGAAATTACTCCAAACAAACGCTGGGAATCGCAAATCAGACAAAAAATGAATAAAAGCAAAGAGCCTGCTCCTCAAAAAATAAAGAAAATAAAGAGATATGCCTCCCCCTATTACTGGGCTGCATTCATTTTATTGGACGCAATTGATTAACTCTTAATTTATGAAAAACATGAAAAATTATTTAATGTGCATATTCCTTGCCGTATTTACTATCAGTATTTACGGGCAAAACCACAAGAATGCTGCGGACTATAGGACAGATGCAATAAATGGAAACGCGATTGCACAATTCTATCTCGGACAGAGCTACTTTAGGGGATGGGGTATAAAACCTGATACCATACAAGCCGTTTATTGGTGGCGAAAGTCGGCTGAGCAAGGAGATCCTACTGCACAAAACAATATGGGTGTAGCCTATAGTAATGGCTGGGGAAATTTAACCCAAAATAAAAGAAACAGCCATCTATTGGTATAAAAAAAGCGGCTGAAAAAGATTTGGCTCTATCACAAAAGAACCTTGGACGCATATATGAAGACAAAGAAAACTATGAAGAGGCTTTTATCTGGTATAAAAAAGCCGCCGAACACAATAATAGCCCGGAATCTTATTATGCACAAAGCCGCTTAGCCTATTTACTGAAAAACGGGTTAGGAGTCACAAAGAATTACCCCGCCGGAATGGCATGGACAAAACGAGCAGCTAAAAACGGGAATGCAAGCGGACAGATTTCGCTTGCAATCTCTTATGAATACGGCATAGACAACATCTTGAGAAAAGATGGGAATTCAGCGTTATATTGGTACAAAAAAGGCTGCTCTCAACAAAAGACATTGGAGAACTCCAGAAGTCTATAGCAGAAGCTGCCATAGAAAGATTGGAAGAAGCGGGATTCAACGGACAGAATACTCTCCTCAAAATGATACCGGACTATAAACCATTCTACACTGCACCTTCGGAAAGTGAACAGAAAAGCATGCATGAATCTGTTCGCAATAGCACGGTAGAGTGGGGAAAAACAATAGAAGGAGAGGCTTCTCTAGGACAAACCCAAAATGATGAAATAAATGGATTCAGGGTAGAATTCAAAGAAGATAATATTAAAATTGGCTTTACTAAAAACTCAGAATTCACTTTATTCATCTATATTCAAGAAGATGACATAATAGTTAAAAATGGCTCTGAAAATGGTGTAGAATACAACCGAAACACCGGAAAACCGTATATGCTGCTCCGCCCCTACAGTTATGAAATAGAAGCCAAAGAATATCCCGGACAAATATTTGAACGGACAAACTACACAAACGGGAATAAATATTGGGGAGAAACCTATAATGGACAACGCCACGGATACGGCATTCATATCTGGGAAAATGGGAATATGTGGTTCGGCCCTTGGGAAGGATGGTGAAAGAAATGGATACGGCGCTTACTTTGATATTACGGCACACACCATTCAGTCAGGAAAATGGATTGGAAATGAATTGATAGCCGGTACTTCTTATATCTGTAAAGAAAAAGCGGAACCGGTTCTTCCAGCCAGAACCAGAACCGTTTCAAAACCATTTTCCTATAGCGGTACTGTTCGCTATATAAATTTACCGACCAGCTCATACATGTCATACATCACAGAAGCCATCAACAAATGGGGGAAATGCCGTACCGGAGCAATCACTATGTATGGAGCAGGAGTAGGAGTGTATGGGAATAGTGGATATGCCTACACCGGCAGTACTCCCAGCAAGCTTAAGAAACGTATAGAAGAAGCCAACAGCAGCAATGCTGAAATAACAGACATCAACATCACTGAAAATGGCAACTATGTAATTATCTTAGGCGGTTCAGGGTATTGGACTCTTGGTTATCCGGATGCATTCCTCAAAAAACTGGAACAATATCGTACAGGAGATTTAAGAGACGACAATATTCTTTCGGCCTGCTTCAATGATAAAGGAGAATGGGTCGTTATCACGGACAAGCATTACAGCTATTCAAATGAAACCATCAAAAACTTCATACTGAAAGCCGAAGAACTATACGAAGAGGTTTACTATGCCTATATTACCAATTATGGGATGATAGCTTGCTGCAAAAACGGAGTATATTACAAAAACATTCCATCCAATTTGGCAGAGGCATTGAAGAAACTCACATTCAAGCCCAAAGTCATCAAGTTTACAGACAATGGATTGTACTTGATTACAGATGGAGAATCACAAAATTATTATTTTATGTAATCACTCATTTTTTTTAAATATAGGCAATAGGTTATAGCATAGACTTTCCATGTCGTCAAATGGCTAAATACAACGTTAAAAAAAGTCGTTCAGTCCCGTTAAAGCACCATGCCGTTTTTTAAGTGTTGTAACTTCGCACCGTGGTCACAAAGAAATAGGTCTCGCTAACTGACGAGTGAACGAAACCGCAAGTAACAACCATTAAAAACAAAAAACATTATGGCATTTCGTTATGTAGTAAAAAAGAGAATGGTAGGCATTGGTACCAAAACCGAGAAGTATGTAGCTGCTTCTTATTCCGTAGCAAATATTGATTTTGATAGATTATGCGACCAGGTGACCAGTCAAGGGATGGTGCCAAGAGGTATCGTAAAAGCCGTATTGGACGGTATGATTGACGCACTCTGCACCTATGCCAGCATCGGTGCAACCGTACGGCTGGGAGACTTCGGAAGCCTCCGACCGGGATTGAACGGCAAAAGCCAGGAGGATGCAAAGTCTGTAACGGCTGATGTCGTTTACCGCCAGAAACTGATTTTCGTGCCGGGACAACGTTTGAAGAACATGATGAAACAATCGGGCATCACACGATTGGTAACCGGCTCTGAAATCGTGCCGGACAATGAAGAAAATCCCGGAGGAAACGAAAGCGGAGGCGACGGCAATGATGGTGACCAAGGTGAAAATCCATTAGGATAAACTGATAGAGTTTTATCAAGGAAACAAACAATTCCACAGAGGAGGCTTCATGACAAGTCTCCTCTGTTTATTTATATGACCTGTTTCGCTATCCATGCACAAGCCTCAGCATCAGCCAACGCATGATGATGATGTTCCAACTGATAGCCACAGCAAACAGCCACTGTATGCAACTGATAGTTAGGCAATCCCTTTATAGCACGACGTGATGCCTGCAAAGTACAATAAAACTCATAATCCGGATAATCCATGCAGTAAGTACGGAAAACAGCTTTCAGGCAGCTTTCATCAAAGGCCTTGTTGTGCGCTACCAATGGCAAGCCTTCAATGCGTGGAGCTATTTCCTGCCACACAACGGGAAAGATAGGAGCATCCTGGGTATCTGCCAACGTCAGACCATGCACGCGGGTATTCCAATAAGTGTAATACTCCGGTTCGGGACGGATGAGGCTATAATAATGGTCCACAATCTCTCCATCACGTACGATAACCACTCCTACACTACAAACG
>ENA-OPYP01000042-OPYP01000042.1-human-gut-metagenome-genome-assembly--contig:-NODE-42-length-10806-cov-0.757936_pt1 | contig 10806 bp, 9 predicted proteins | sample MGYA00242638_ERZ504484 | MGnify/ENA primary metagenome ERZ504484 (study PRJEB26092, sample SAMD00036300) | human gut metagenome | host: Homo sapiens | study: EMG produced TPA metagenomics assembly of the... | reverse complement strand
CGAACTTGACCCGCACCTTAATCCAGAATACAACTTTGAAACCTTCATCGAAGGTTACAGCAACAAGCTGTCGCGCAGCGTTGCAGAAGCTGTCGCTCTCAATCCGGCTAAAACAATCTTCAATCCGCTGTTCCTATACGGAGCATCAGGTGTAGGCAAAACCCATCTTGCCAATGCTATCGGAACCAAAATCAAGGAACTATACCCGGAGAAAAGGGTATTGTATGTATCTGCACACCTATTCCAAGTGCAATACACCGATTCCGTACGTAACAATACGACTAACGACTTCATCAACTTCTACCAGACCATTGATATTCTAATCATTGATGATATTCAGGAATTTGCCGGCGTGACCAAAACGCAGAATACATTCTTCCATATCTTCAACCATCTGCATCAGAACGGCAAGCAGCTCATCCTCACTTCCGACCGTGCACCGGTATTGCTGCAGGGCATGGAAGAGCGTCTGATTACACGTTTTAAATGGGGAATGGTGGCTGAGCTGGAGAAACCTACCGTAGAACTCCGCAAGAACATTCTGCGCAACAAGATACACCGTGACGGCCTGCAGTTCCCCCAGGAAGTGATTGACTATATTGCAGAGAACGTGGGCGACAGTGTACGTGACCTGGAGGGCATCGTCATTTCCATTATGGCGCATTCCACCATATACAATAAAGAAATAGACCTGGAACTGACGCAACGTATCGTCCGCAAGGTAGTGAACAGCGAAAGCAAGGCAGTGACTGTCGATGAAATCATCAACACCGTATGCAAGCACTTCGGATTGGAAACTGCCACCATCCACACAAAATCCAGAAAGCGGGAAGTGGTGCAAGCACGACAAATAGCCATGTATTTAGCCAAAAACCATACAGACTTCTCTACTGCAAAAATCGGTGCGCTAATTGGACATAAAGACCATGCCACCGTATTGCATGCATGTAAAACCATCAAAGAACTGAAAGAGGTGGACAAATCATTCCGTGCGGAAATCGACGAGATTCAAGCCGCACTGAAAAAAGGATAAGAATAAAGGATAAGGGATTAAATGCAGCTAAGTATGCATTAGCTTAACCCCTTATCCCTTATCCCTTATCCCTAATCCTTAATTTTCAAAATCCCTGCTTTTTCATTATCTTCCAAAGATTCTCCGACATTGCCTCACTGTCTTTCTTCGTATAACGCACATCTGTAAAGACCTGCGCCAGCGTTTCCTTATTGTTCTCCAAGATGAACTGCTTGTTCTCAGGAAGCGATTCTTTATAGGCATACAACCGGTCAATGTCCTGAGGAGTATAATCATGATAAACCTCTTCGTGTACAATGGCCTCCAGCGGCAAACGGTCCACTTGTTCCGGCTGTTCGGCAGGCCATCCCACTGTGACTGTCGTGATGGGAAACACCAATTCCGGTAACTCCAACGCTTCGACAATCATCTGAGGGTTGTAAGTGGTAGTTCCCAGATAGCAAATGCCCAACCCCTTCTCCTCGGCAGCCACACAAAAAGTCTGTGCCACCAGCAAGGTATCGACAGCCCCCGTCACAAACCACTCAAAGTTGTTGTATCCCGGCTCAGCCTTACGTTGCTCACACCACTTGCTGAAGCGGCGCAAATCTATGCAGAAAGTAAGCACTACCGGCGCCGTCCGAACCATCGGCTGATTGAAATGTGCAGGCGCCAGTTTGGCTTTACGCTCTGCATCACGCGTCACAATCACACTATAAACCTGCATGTTCCCGACTGTAGAAGCCCGGAAAGAGGTTTCAAGCAAATCATTTAACAAATCAGCAGAAATATCCTTCTGCTGGTATTTTCGGATTGTTCTCCTTTGTTTCAAGCTTTCCATTCTTTCTTTTTTTGCAAAGATAATGTAATCCACGAACAATTCATTCAAGAGTTCACACTTTTTTTTATCATCATATATCCGGAATAAAATACATCTTTTCAACAAGAAATGAACAATTATTATCTCTACGAGCAGATAAAAGTAACCTTATGTTCGACTAAACCGAGAACCTTTCAGCCCAACAAGTTGTTAATAAATTCCATTTTGGAAAACTTATTCGTTTACTCAAATCATTAAAACATTATAAACCAATAAATTAATAGCAATCAATAGAAAACTATATATCGGTTAATAAAAACATTCATTTTAATTTTGCCAAGTTGAAAAACATTCATAGCTTTGCAAATACATTTGTTAACGATAAGTACAACTTCTACAACTTTACTTATTTGTAACTAATCCTAAGAGATACAACATTGTGGAAAAGAAAAAATTATTCTTATGACGAAGCCTACGGAGAATCTTTAAAATACTTCCAAGGCGACGAGTTGGCTGCCAGAGTTTGGGTAAACAAATATGCAGTCAAAGATTCTTTCGGAAATATTTACGAAAAGTCTCCGGAAGACATGCATTGGCGGATAGCCAATGAGGTAGCCCGCATTGAGGCCAAGTACCCCAATCCATTAAGTTCAGAGGAACTTTTCGGCTTGCTCGACCACTTCAAGTACATTGTTCCGCAAGGAAGCCCGATGACCGGAATCGGGAACAACTATCAGGTAGCCTCTCTGTCCAACTGCTTTGTTATCGGTGTGGACGGCGAAGCGGATTCTTATGGTGCCATCTTCAAGATAGACGAAGAACAAGTACAGCTGATGAAACGCCGTGGCGGCGTGGGACACGACTTATCCCATATCCGTCCGAAAGGTTCACCGGTAAAGAACTCGGCACTGACCTCCACCGGCTTGGTTCCCTTCATGGAACGCTATTCAAACTCTACACGCGAAGTAGCTCAAGATGGACGCCGCGGCGCACTGATGCTCAGCGTATCCATCAAACACCCCGACTCGGAAGCCTTCATCGATGCCAAGATGACTGAGGGCAAAGTGACCGGAGCCAACGTTTCCGTAAAACTGACCGACGACTTCATGCAGGCCGCCATCGAAGGCAAACCATATACACAGCAATATCCGATTGACGCCACAGAGCCGGCATTTCAAAAAGACATTGACGCATCCGCATTATGGAAAAAGATTGTGCACAATGCATGGAAATCGGCAGAACCCGGTGTATTGTTCTGGGATACCATATTAAAGGAATCCGTGCCCGACTGCTATGCAGACCTGGGCTACCGTACCGTATCCACCAATCCATGCGGCGAAATTCCACTGTGCCCGTACGACTCCTGCCGTCTGCTCGCCATCAACCTTTACTCATACGTGGTCAATCCGTTCAAGCCGGACGCCTACTTTGACTTTGAGCTATTCAAGAAGCATGTAGCTTTGGCCCAACGCATCATGGACGATATCATCGACCTTGAACTGGAGAAGATAGAGCGCATCATGAGCAAGATAGATGCCGACCCCGAAAGTGAAGACGTGAAACATACAGAACGCGTTTTGTGGCAGAAGATTTACAAGAAAAGCGCCCAAGGCCGCCGTACCGGTGTAGGCATCACGGCAGAAGGCGACATGCTTGCCGCCCTGGGATTGCGTTATGGCACTGAAGAGGCAACCGAATTCTCGGAGCAAGTACACAAGACGGTGGCACTCAACGCCTATCGCTCCTCCATAGAAATGGCCAAAGAACGCGGCGCATTCGAGGTGTACGATACAGAACGCGAAAAGAACAACCCGTTCATCAACCGCCTGCGTGAAGCTGACCCGGAAATGTACGAGGAGATGAAGAAGTACGGACGCCGCAACATTGCCTGTCTGACCATCGCCCCGACCGGCACCACCAGCCTGATGACTCAAACCACCTCCGGTATCGAGCCCGTATTCCTGCCCGTGTACAAGCGCCGCCGCAAAGTGAATCCCAACGATACGAACGTCCATGTGGACTTCATCGACGAAACCGGAGATGCCTTTGAAGAATATATCGTGTTCCACCCCAAGTTTGTGACTTGGATGGAAGCACAAGGATACAACCCCGCCAAACGCTACACGCAGGAAGAAGTGGATGCCCTGGTAGAGAAATCACCTTATTATAAAGCAACCTCCAACGACGTGGACTGGCTGATGAAAGTCAAGATGCAGGGACGTATCCAAAAATGGGTGGACCACTCTATCAGCGTAACCATCAACCTGCCGAACGACGTAGACGAAGACCTCGTGAACCGTCTGTATGTAGAAGCATGGAAATCCGGCTGCAAGGGCTGTACGGTTTACCGCGACGGTTCGCGTTCCGGCGTGCTCATCTCTACCAAGAGCGACAAGAAGTCCGAGCTTCCCCCCGTGCAAACCGCCTACAGTCGTTGAAACACGTCCCAGAATATTGGATGCAGACGTTGTCCGCTTCCAGAACAACAAGGAGAAATGGGTGGCATTCGTCGGCTTGCTGGACAATCATCCCTACGAAATATTCACCGGTGTGCTGGATGATGATGAAGGCATCATCCTGCCGAAGAATGTGGTGTCGGGCCACATCATCAAGAATGTGGATGAGCACGGAAACAAGCGTTACGACTTCCAGTTCGAGAACAAGCGCGGATACAAAGTCACCATCGAGGGGCTGTCCGAGAAGTTCAATAAAGAGTATTGGAACTATGCCAAGCTGATTTCCGGTGTATTGCGCTACCGCATGCCTATCGAGCAGGTCATCAAGCTGGTAGGTTCACTGCAACTGGACAGCGAAAACATCAACACCTGGAAGAACGGTGTGGAACGCGCCCTGAAGAAATACATCCAGGACGGCACGGAAGCCAAAGGCAAGAAATGCCCCAACTGCGGTAACGAAACACTGGTTTACCAAGAAGGTTGCCTCATCTGCAAGACGTGCGGAGCTCCCGCTGTGGATAATCCCACGGCAAGCACAAACGTTTGCATAGGAATTTAAATGACTTAGATAACGGTAGCTGCATGATTATGAGGAATAATTTCTATACTTGCATAATCATTGCAGCTATTGCTACTTCTAAATCTAATATAATATGACACTAATATTCAATATCGAGTATCGCACCAGCTGGGGTGAAGAAGTCAGAGTCCTGGGTTCCATCCCGGAACTTGGCAACAACCAGCCCGACAAAGCCACCCCCCTGCACACTGTAGACGGCATTCACTGGACCGCGGAAGTGGATATCCAGATTCCCGGTAATGGAAGCGTCGAATACAGTTACCACATCTATCGAGATGGCAGAACCATACGGACAGAGTGGAACAGCCTGCCACGCATCCTGCACGTTGCAGACAATCCGAAGAAAGTTTACCGCATAGAAGATTGTTGGAAGAATCTGCCCGAGCAGCAGTATTTTTATACATCCGCTTTCACAGAATCCCTGCTGGCGCATCGCGAACGCAGTGCCGCCCCGAAAAGCTACAAAAAGGGGTTGCTGATAAAGGCGTACGCCCCCTGCATAGACAGCGACCATTGCCTGGCACTCTGCGGAAACCAGAAGGCGCTGGGTGACTGGAACCCGGACAAAGCTGCCCTTATGAGCGACATCGACTTCCCCGAATGGCAGGTAGAAGTGGATGCCGGTAAAATCAGCTTCCCGCTGGAGTATAAATTCGTCCTTTACAACAAGAAAGAGCGCCGTGCCGTGGCCTGGGGAGAACAATCCCAACCGTTATATGGCCGACCCGCAGATAGCCGCCAACGAAACGCTGGCTGTCGGCGACCGTTATGTATACTTCAATCTTCCTGCATGGAAAGGTTCCGGAGTAGCCGTACCCGTATTCTCCCTGCGCTCCGAGAAAAGCTTCGGTGTAGGCGATTTCGGCGACTTGAAGCGCATGATTGACTGGGCAGTTGCCACCAATCAGAAGGCGGTGCAGATTCTGCCCATCAACGACACTACCATGACGCATACCTGGACAGACTCCTACCCTTACAGTAGCATCTCCATCTATGCCTTCCATCCCATGTACGCCGACTTGAAGCAGTTGGGCGGCTTGAAGGACAAGAAGGTGATGGCCGAATTCAACAAACGCCAGAAGGAACTGAATGCCCTGCCCACCGTGGACTACGAAGCTGTGAACAAGACAAAGTGGGAATACTTCCACCTCATCTTCAAGCAGGAAGGGGAAAAGGTGCTGGCATCGGATGCTTTCCGTAATTTCTACGAAGCCAATAAGGAATGGTTGCAGCCATATGCCGTCTTCAGCTACCTGCGTGATGCCTACAAGACCCCGAATTTCCACGAGTGGCCCAAGTATGCCACCTACGATGCCAAAGAGATAGAGACATTGTGCCGGCCGGACTCTGCCGACTATCCGCATATTGCCATCTACTACTACATCCAGTTCAATCTGCACCTGCAACTGCTTGCCGCCACCGAGCATGCGCGCGCCAACGGCGTAGTGCTGAAAGGCGACATCCCCATCGGCATCAGCCGCAACACGTGATGGAAGCCTGGAAGGAACCCCACTACTTCAACCTGAACGGCCAAGCCGGTGCACCGCCCGACGACTTCTCCGTGAACGGACAGAACTGGGGCCTCCCCACCTACAACTGGGATGTCATGGAAAAAGACGGTTATGCCTGGTGGATGAAACGTTTCCACAAATGGCAGAATACTTCGATGCCTACCGCATAGACCACATCCTCGGCTTCTTCCGCATTTGGGAGATACCAATGCACGCCGTACACGGGCTGTTGGGACAATTCGTCCCCGCCCTGCCCATGACGCGCGAGGAGATAGAAAGCTACGGGCTGGCATTCCGCGAAGACTTCTTCCTGAAGCCCTATATCCATGAGTACTTCCTCGGACAAATCTTCGGCCCGCATACAGACTATGTGAAACAGACCTTCATAGAGCCGACAGACACGTGGGAGATTTACCGCATGCGTCCCGAGTTCGACACCCAGCGCAAGGTGGAAGCCTACTTTGCCGGAAAAACGGACGATGACAGCATCTGGATTCGTGACGGGCTTTACGCCCTTATCAGCGATGTGCTGTTCGTGCCCGACCGCAACAATCCGCACGAATACCATCCGCGCATCGGCGTGCAGCACGACTACATCTACCGCGCACTGAACGATTGGGAAAAGGCTGCCTTCAACCGGCTGTATGACCAGTACTACTATCACCGCCACAACGACTTCTGGGGACAGCAAGCCATGAAGAAACTGCCGCAACTGACACAGTCCACGCGCATGCTGGTATGCGGTGAGGACTTAGGCATGATTCCCGATTGCGTGGCATGGGTGATGAACGACCTGCGTATCCTTTCCCTGGAGATACAACGTATGCCGAAAGACCCGAAACAAGAATTCGGCCACACAGACTGGTATCCATACCGTTCGGTCTGCACCATCTCCACGCACGACATGTCTACCCTGCGCGGCTGGTGGGAAGAAGACTTCCAACAGACGCAGCGTTACTACAACACCATGCTCGGGCACTACGGTGCCGCACCGGCAACGGCCACGCCGGAGCTCTGCGAAGAAGTGGTTCGCAATCACCTCCATAGCAACTCCATCCTCTGCATCCTCTCCCTGCAAGACTGGATGTCCATGGACGGCAAATGGCGCAACCCGAACGTGCAGGAAGAACGCATCAATATTCCTGCCAACCCGCGGCACTACTGGCGCTGGCGCATGCACCTGACACTGGAACAACTGATGAAGCAGAAAGCCTGAACGAGAAAATAAGGAGCATGATAGAAAGCACCGGAAGATAAGAAAGGATTCTTAGCAAAGTATTATTTTAGGCACGGATTACATGGACAATCACGGATAATATTGAAAGCAACCGTGATAACTCGTATAATTCCGTGCCTAAAATAGTTCGATAAGTTTATTCCGACCCTCACATAATTGTATTCTATAAAAAACAATTTCGCGCTATTTTTATATTTTACAGAATACAATCCGCAACCTGAATCGTAATAACCGGATACTGATTTGCCCGTACCACAAAATATCAGTAAGTTTGCAGAAAACAATCTACAAGTAATGACCAGTTATATTTTCCTTGACACGCTTCGCTTCTTCGCCCATCACGGCGTGGGTGAACAAGAAACCGTGGTAGGCAATGAGTTTACCGTCAGCCTGCGCCTGCAAGTTGATATCCGGCGTGCGGCAGAAACGGACGACGTAGCCGACACCGTGAGCTATGCCGATGTACATACAGCTGTGAAGGCAGAGATGGACATTCCTTCCAAACTATTGGAACATGTATGCGGGCGAATTATAAACCGATTGTTCCACGACTTCCCACAGATAGAAGAAATAACCCTCAAGCTGGCAAAGCGCAATCCACCGATGGGCGCGGATATAGAGGCTGCAGGAGTGGAAATATGCCAACGCCGCGGAGAATGACAGATTGCCGAATCACCCCATTCACTATTGATACACAGACACTTCCCACTGCAAAGACACTGCATGCTTTTTGCAGTGGCGCTGCAAACGGTTTGCAGTAACACTGCACATATATTTGCAGTAGTACTGCAATAGCTTTGCAGTGACGCTGCAACAGATATGCAGTAGCACTGCAAAATGTATACAGAAGTTCTGCAGTGAGCATGCAGCAACTTTTCTGCCGTAGAATACAACCATTGATACCAATATTCCGTACCTTTGCCCCATCATCAACAAAAAGTCAATGAGAAACGCTATACAACGACTGGCATTACTCCCCATCGTCGCTCTCTTCCTGCTACCGACCGCTTGCCACCGGACGGACGGACGGGCAGAAGCTTTATTGAACAACGCCGACTCATTGCTGACAGCAAATCCGGACAGTGCTCTGCGACTGCTGGAGGCACTGCCTGCAACCACCGAACTTACACGTCGGGAGTCCGCCCGATATGCCCTGCTGCTGGCCCAAGCTACAGACAAATGCGAAAAACCGCTGCTACCCTGCGACTCGCTACTGGACGTGGCACTGGATTATTATGACGATGACGAGCGCGAACGGGCGGTGGCACTGCTCTATAAAGGAAGGCTGGAAGCGGAGATGGCACAAAGCGAACGTACCGTCGACTTCCTGCTGGGAGGATTGGAAATCATAAAGAAATTTCCCCAAGAGATTGAGATCAGAAGACATCTGCTCAGCTCATTGGGAAACGAATATTATGATGCACGGCTATATGAAAAGGCAGGAAAGACGTATAAAGAATTGTACGAATGCTGCTTTACGGATAAGGATAAAGCAATAGCACTATATTCTCTTTCTCAAGACCTCCTCACCTCAAACAAAGATTCGCTAATTGCACTAAAGCATAAATCCTTTGAATATGCAAAGAAGTCCAAAGACTCCGCAATGATAGCAATCACTGCACTAAATCTAAGTTTTGAAAATTCAGAAGAAGAAATCGACAAGTCCTTACATTATGCACAATTAGCACTAAAATGGCTTCCAAACAACAAAGAAAGAAATAGCTACTATGCCAATTTAGGAGATATTTGGTTTAGAAAAGAAGAATATGACTCTGCCACTCACTACCTAAACAAAAGTTTAGAAAACAATAAAAGCATAAGCAAAAAAGCTGCTACTCTATTAAGCTTAGCAGATATAAAAGAAGAGCAAAAAAGACTACCAAGCAACTACCGAACTATTGTATCAATTCATAGACATTGCAGACTCCACTTATTTTAGTGAACAGTCCACCCAAATACAGCAACTGGTTCATCAATATGACATCAAGCAAAAGGTTGACCAAGAACAAAGGAGAAGTAAGTATCTACTGAGAAACGTAATAGGAACTTTCCTTATTCTCTGCCTTGTCCTTATTGTGTTTTTTCAATATCGTATCAATAAACGAGACAAGCAAAGAGCCATCAACGAACAAAAATTAGCGCAAGCCCAAGAGAAATACAACAACCTGAAGTATTCCATCAACGAAAGCCAGCACATCATCACTCTGCTAAGGAAAGAACAATCTGACTTTTCGCAAGAGGCAGAAAAGTACAGACAAGAAATAACCGAACGGGAAACCGCCATCGAAAGATTGAAAGCAGAAAAGGAAGGTCTGCGCACTTGGCTGTTCAAACAAAGCGGTATCTATCAAAAAGTAGAAAAGTTGTCCAAACAAAAAGTGACCAGTAAGAAAGAGCTTACCGTACTGACAAACCACGAACAGAAAGTTCTCAAAGAAGTTGTCATGGAACTCTATGCCGACTATATATCTGATACGCAAACTCAATATCCTCTACTGACAGACGAAGACTTGCTCTACCTCTGTTTAGAGAAAGCCGGCTTCTCCTATCAAACCATCGCCCTCTGCTTCGGCAATACCACCACACACGTAGTTGCTCAAAGAAAAATACCGCATAAAAGAGCGCATGAACGAAAGCAAATAACCCAATTGTGACTTATCAAAATCGCATAACACTGTAAATCTGCATATTACATTTTTACAGTGTGATTCTTTTTATACCTCCATTCCATCATTATCCTCTAACTTTGCCGCTGTTAAACCAATAAAAATTAAAAGAAATGAAAGCAAAGTCATTTATGTTACTTTTAGCAACACTATTCATTTTACCAGTGAGTGAAGCCGCAATAACAAAAAAGAGAAGAATAATCCATTATAAGGAATCAGTACGTAGAGAACGTATAACGACCCGTGTTCCTATAGATTATACTATAGAAACCACTGGTGATGAGAACGGTTTGCAGATTATTTTTCTATTCCCCATGCACGAAGCTGACATTACCGTGACAGACAAAAACGGCAATGTAGTGATTGAAGAGAATCAAACAAACTTATACGAAGGGAAGGCACTCTATGTCCACAGCTCCAAAGCCTACCCTTATACCTTAGTTTTAACATCCCCTGCTGTAGACATCACGGGAGAAATCACATTAGAGGAAGAGAACTAATAGTACTATTATAATCAACTTAAG
>ENA-OPYP01000040-OPYP01000040.1-human-gut-metagenome-genome-assembly--contig:-NODE-40-length-10857-cov-0.696645_pt1 | contig 10857 bp, 12 predicted proteins | sample MGYA00242638_ERZ504484 | MGnify/ENA primary metagenome ERZ504484 (study PRJEB26092, sample SAMD00036300) | human gut metagenome | host: Homo sapiens | study: EMG produced TPA metagenomics assembly of... | reverse complement strand
CCTCTCCCCTAACCCCTCCCCCACAGGGAGGGGAATAAGAATAGTCTCCTTATATTAAGGAAATGATGAAAATTGGTTGATGCTATAAGATAAGTAATCACTACTATTAGCATAGAGAAGGAAAGAATATCAATTCAACGATAAGAAGTAGCAAGAAAGTTCAATAAGACCATGAGCAGCAGTAGTAACTTCAAAACTCCCCTCCCTATGGGGGAGGGATTGGGGGTGAGGCTTCTGAAGCAATACTGGGGATACGATACCTTCCGGGGAATCCAGGAAGATATCATCAACAGCATTACCGAGGGACGGGACACTTTGGGACTAATGCCCACGGGAGGAGGAAAATCCATCACTTTCCAAGTTCCGGCACTTGCTAAAGAAGGACTTTGCCTGGTCATCACTCCGTTAATTGCCCTCATGAAAGACCAGGTACAAAACCTGAAAAAGCGAGGAATCAAGGCGCTTGCCATCTACTCAGGCATGAGCAGGCAGGAAATCATCGTCACACTGGAGAACTGTATATTCGGCAATTTCAAGTTCCTCTATATCTCCCCCGAAAGGCTCGATACTGAAATCTTCCGCACCAAACTGCAGAAGATGAAAATCAGTATGATTACGGTAGACGAAAGCCACTGCATATCGCAATGGGGGCTACGATTTCCGTCCCGCCTATCTGAAGATAGCCGAAATACGCGAACTTCTGCCCGGCGTACCCATCCTGGCATTGACAGCCACCGCCACTCCGGAAGTAGTGAAAGATATCCAGGCCCGTCTGCATTTCCGTGAGGAAAATGTGTTCCGCATGAGTTTCGAACGCAAAAAATCTCGCCTATATCGTCCGTAAAACGGAAAACAAGACGGGAGAGCTGTTGCACATCCTGCGCCGTATGCCCGGAAGCGCCATCATCTATGTGCGCAACCGCCGCCGCACCAAGGAAATTACCGAACTGCTGCACAACGAAGACATCACCGCCGATTTCTACCATGCCGGACTGGACGATGCCACCAAAGACATCCGCCAACAACGCTGGCAGACGGGAGAAAGCCGCGTCATGGTCGCCACCAATGCATTCGGTATGGGTATCGACAAACCGGATGTACGGATTGTCATCCACATGGACCTGCCCGATTCCATAGAAGCCTACTTCCAGGAAGCAGGACGTGCCGGAAGGGACGGACAAAAAGCCTACGCGGTCATCCTTTACGCCAAGTCGGATAAGGCAACACTGCACAAACGCATTCCCGACACCTTTCCTGAAAAAGAGTATATAAAGGAAGTATATGAGCATCTTCAATACTATTACCAGATGGCAATGGGAGACGGACAAGGCTGTGTACGCGAGTTCAATATAGAAGACTTTTGCCGAAAGTTCAAGTACTTCCCCGTTCCCGTGGACAGTGCCTTGAAGATTCTGACACAAGCGGGATACTTGGAATATACAGACGAACAAGACAATGCATCCCGGCTACTGTTCACTATCCGTCGAGACGAACTTTATAAACTGAGAGAGCTCGGCGAAGATATGGACAAACTCATCCAAACCATTCTCCGCTCCTATACCGGGGTCTTCACAGACCATGCTTTCATCAATGAAGATTCACTGGCCATACGCACTGGACTCACACGCCGGCAAGTGTATGAACAGCTCATCCACCTAGCCAAGCTACGTATCGTCAGTTACATCCCCCGCAAAAAGACACCATATATAATATACACGCGAGAGAGGGTTGAAATGCGCCACCTGCAAATCTCTCCCGCCGTGTACGAGGAACGCAAAGAGCGGTATGAGAAACGCATAAGTGCCATGCTGGATTACGTGAGCAGCGATACCGTGTGCCGTAGTCGAATGCTGCTACACTACTTCGGAGAGAAGAACGAGCATAACTGCGGGCAGTGCGACACTTGCATCAATTTGAAGAACAAGAAACCTTCCGGCCACCTTTCGGAAAAGGAACTTTCTGAAAAGATTCTTCAAGCCCTATCTGATAAACCACAAACTCCAGCCACTTTGGCAGAACAGATACCGGACGATAAAAACATGCTCATCGATGTGTTACATGAATTGTTGGACGAAGGTAAGGTAATTGCTGTCAACGGAATGCTTCAAATCAAAAAAATAATTCATTACTTTTTGCCGTTGGAAAAGAATGTCCTGCCGCTGAGAGGAACATCTCTTATCAGCCATGCCCCTCCTTTTCCTTTTTAATTCTTTAATTTTTAATCACCTATGGGATTCTTTAAATCTTTTTTCTCCGGCAAGTCAGACAGTCCGGCAAATGAGAAACAAAAAAAACGAGCAGAAGAATTTTGAGATATTCAAGTATGACGGTATGCGTGCACAACGCATGGGCCGTACAGACTACGCCATCAAATGCTTCACTGAAGCCCTTGCCATTCAGGAAGACTTTGAGACCATGGGCTACCTTGCCCAAGTCTACACCCAGACCAACGAACTGGACGAGGCACACAAACTGCTGGAACGTATGACCGAAATAGAGCCGGAACATACCTCCACCTACCTCAGTCTAGCCAACGTATGCTACATGCAGGAAGACTATCCCCGCCATGGCAGGAGCGGCCAAAAGAAAAGCTATCGAAATAGAAAGAAGGCAACGCCATGGCACACTACCTGCTAGGCAAAGCAGACAATGGGCAAGGGGACGGCATCATGTGCATCGCTCATCTTACGAAAGCCATCGTACTGAAAGATGATTTCATCGAAGCACGTCTGCTCCGTGCCGAAGCACTGGTCCAAATGCAGCAATACAAGGAAGCGATGGAAGACATAGACACCATTCTGGCACAAGACCCGGAAGACGAAAGTGCCATCTTGCTCTGCGGAAAGATAGAAGAAGCTACGGGAAACAAAGAAAAAGCAGAAAGCAGCTATCAGAAAGTGACGGAGTTGAATCCCTTCAACGAACAAGCCTTCCTCTACTTAGGACAGCTTTACATCACCCAAAACAAGCTGGCAGAAGCCATCGAGCTCTTTACGGAAGCCACAGAACTGAACCCTAATTTCGCAGAGGCCTATCATGAGCGCGGACGTGCCAAGTTGCTGAACGGCGACAAGGAAGGTTCTGCAGAAGACATGAAGAAAGGACTGGAACTCAATCCTAAAGAGATACAGAACTTTAACGGACAATATGGTAACCAACCGGGGGGAAGTACCGGTAATATCCTAGGATTATAACAAATTCAATTATTGCCGCCAATGAAACGAAATTTATTTCTATCAGTACTTTTTGTACTGATGTTCGCACCTGCCCATGCACAGCAAGTGAACATATTGTCCTATAACGTACATAATTGCATCGGTATGGACAAGGAGTACAATTACCGACGCATTGCCAATGTTATCAGTCAAACTTCTCCGGACATAGTCGCCCTGCAGGAACTTGACAGTGTAACGGTGCGCAACAAAGGAATCCATGCTCTCGGAGAACTAGAAAAACTGACCGGAATGCACGGGACTTATGCAGCAGCCATTCCTTTTCAGGGTGGAAGCTACGGCATCGGAATCCTCTCCAGAGAGATACCCATAAAATACAAAATCATTCCAATGCCCGGACGGGAAGAAAAACGTACCCTCATTATTGCAGAATTTAAAGATTATGTATTTTGTGCCACACACCAGTCCCTCACTCCAGAAGACCAGCTCCTTGCCGTACCATTGATAGAAAAAGCCTTGCAAAACGTCGATAAGCCCATCTTTATGGCAGGCGACATGAACTCTGCACCAGCAAGCGCTCCCCAGCTGGAATTGGCAAAACATTTTGCCACCCTCAATGACACAACCTCTTATACTTTTCCGGCAGACCGTCCCAACCGATGTATAGACTACATCTACGGCTATTCCAAGAATGGGTATCGGTTTGACGTACAATACCGGAAAGTCATAGAAGACACCATTTCATCCGACCATCGTCCGGTTCAAGTCATTGTACAAGTTAAAGGGAAATAAGTTAAATTGCTACTATCCCTAAAAAAAACATTGTTTTTTGTTTGTATATAAAAGAAAAGCATTACTTTTGTCACGTAATTCAAAAACAGAGAATACAAGTATGAAGTCATTTACTTATGCATATTACTTCTTTTTTTTACTTTTACTTTAGCCAGAAAGTAGAGCGGGAGTTTGTATGTATCAAGTGACAGTGATGCTTAAGGACTGAATAGAGAAACAAGTAAATATACAGAATCCCGCTCCATCGTATGGAAGCGGGATTTTTTTTATAGTATAACCAAGAAAATAAAAATAATGAAAAAGGTAGCCATTCAAGGAACATTAGGCTCGTATCACGACATCGCCGCACACAAGTACTTCGAAGGAGAAGAAATAGAGTTAATCTGTTGCGCCAACTTTGAAGACGTGTTCGGTGCCATCAAAAAAGACAGTCAGACCATAGGAATGCTGGCAATAGAAAACACCATTGCAGGTAGTTTGCTGCATAACAATGAGCTATTACGCCAAAGTGGCGCACAGATTGTCGGCGAGTACAAGCTGCGTATTTCCCATAGTTTTGTCTGCCTGCCCGATGAAGACTGGGATGATATTACCGAAGTCAACTCCCACCCTATCGCCCTAATGCAATGCCGTGAATTCCTGGGGCAACACCCCGGAATCAAAGTGGTGGAAGGCGAAGATACCGCCCGCAGTGCCGAAATCATCCAACAGGAACATCTGAAAGGCCATGCAGCTATCTGCTCCAAAGCTGCTGCAGAGCGTTATGGCATGAAGGTCCTGCAGGAAGGTATCGAAACCAACAAACATAACTTCACCCGTTTCCTGGTCGTAGCCGACCCTTGGCAAGTAGATGAACTGAACCGGCATCGCAGCAAGGACGTCAACAAGGCAAGCATGGTATTCACACTTCCCCATACTGAAGGAAGCCTTTCCCAGGTATTGTCTATTTTGTCTTTCTACCGCATCAACCTGACCAAGATACAATCACTGCCCATCATCGGGCGTGAATGGGAATACCAGTTTTACGTAGATGTCGTCTTCGACAATGTGCTGAGATATAAACAATCCATTGCGGCCATCACACCGCTGACCAAAGAACTGAAAATATTAGGAGAATATGAAGATGGAAAATCAAACGTGTAGAATAAAGCCTGCCGACCGCCTGGCAAGCGTAAGCGAATACTACTTTTCGAAGAAGCTGAAAGAAGTGGCACAAATGAATGCCGAAGGAATGGATGTCATCAGCCTGGGAATCGGAAGCCCCGACATGCCGCCTTCCGAAAAGACAATCCGGACACTTTGCGAAGCTGCCTGCAATCCGGACGGACATGGTTACATGCCCTACGTAGGTATCCCCGAATTGCGCCGCGGTTTTGCGGACTGGTACCAAAAATGGTACGGTGTAGCATTGAATCCCAACACAGAGATACAACCGCTCATCGGCTCCAAAGAAGGCATCCTGCACGTGACGCTGGCCTTTGTCAACCCCGGTGAACAAGTATTGGTTCCCAATCCCGGCTATCCCACCTATACTTCATTAAGCAAGATTCTGGGTGCCGAGGTCGTGAACTATAACTTGAAAGAAGAAAACGGCTGGATGCCCGACTTCGACGAACTGGAACGGATGGACATGAGCCGTGTAAAACTGATGTGGACCAACTATCCCAATATGCCCACCGGGGCGAACGCAACACCGGAACTGTACCGGAAACTGGTGGACTTCGCACGCCGCAAGGACATCGTCATCGTAAACGACAACCCCTACCAGTTTCATCCTGAACGAACATCCCATCAGCATCCTCAGTATTCCGGGTGCCAAAGAGTGCTGCATAGAATTCAATTCCATGAGCAAAAGCCACAACATGCCGGGATGGCGTATCGGCATGCTTGCCTCGAATGCCGACTTCGTGCAATGGATATTGAAAGTAAAGAGCAACATCGACAGCGGTATGTTCCGTGCCATGCAACTGGCAGCCGCCACTGCCCTGGAAGCAGAGCAAGACTGGTATGACGGCAACAACGCGAATTACCGCAACCGCCGTCAGTTGGCAGGAGAAATCATGCATACCTTGGGTTGCACCTACGACGAAAACCAGGTAGGCATGTTCCTCTGGGGCAAAATCCCCGACAGCTGTACAGACGTGGAAGAACTGACTGAACACGTGCTGCAATAAAAGCCAGAGTGTTCATTACTCCCGGATTTATCTTCGGAAGTAACGGGAAACGGTATATCCGCATCTCCCTCTGCTGTAAGGACAATAAACTGGCAGAAGCATTGAAGCGTATCAAGGACATGAAATAAATGCTTACAAGTAAGAGATGAACACCCTAAAGCCGGAATCCCGTTTACTAAAACTCCACCGGAGATTTACTAAAACGGGAGGAACGATTTAGTAAATCTTCTCCGACGTTTTACTAAATCTCCGGGACCTTGCTCAGAAAGTCTTCTGAAAAGGAGGAAACGTCACAAGGAAGAAAAAGCATAATTAAAGAATATTATTAAACAAATAAAGAATATGGAACTCGAATTAGAACCTATCACATTACCTGGTGTTGAAGACAAACGCCCTATGGTAATAGCCGGCCCCTGCAGTGCCGAAACCGAAGAACAAGTAATGAGCACCGCCAAACAATTGGCAGACAAAGGCCTCAAGCTATTCCGTGCCGGCATCTGGAAACCGCGCACCAAACCGGGCGGCTTCGAAGGAGTAGGCGTAGACGGCCTTGCATGGCTGAAGGAGGTAAAGAAAGAAACCGGCATGTACGTTTCAACAGAAGTTGCTACCGCCAAACATGTATACGAATGCCTGAAGGCTGGAATTGACCTTCTTTGGGTAGGTGCACGTACCACCGCCAATCCTTTCGCCGTACAGGAAATTGCCGATGCACTGAAAGGCGTAGATATCCCGGTACTGGTGAAGAATCCGGTAAATCCTGACCTGGAGCTGTGGATTGGAGCTTTGGAACGTATCAACAATGCAGGCTTGAAACGTCTGGGTGCCATCCACCGCGGGTTTAGCAGCTATGACAAAAAGCTCTACCGTAACTTGCCCCAATGGCATATCCCCATTGAGCTGCGCCGCCGAATTCCCAACCTTCCTATTATCTGTGACCCCAGCCACATAGGTGGAAAGCGCGAACTGGTTGCTCCACTCTGCCAGCAAGCTATGGATTTGGGCTTCAACGGACTGATTATCGAGAGCCACTGCAACCCGGACTGTGCCTGGAGCGATGCAGCCCAGCAAGTCACCCCGGATGTGCTGGATTACATCCTCAACCTGCTGGTCATCCGCAAGGAAACACAAAGCACCGAGAACCTCAGCGAATTGCGCAAGCAGATAGACGAATGCGACAACAATCTTATTCAGGAGCTGGCCAAACGGATGCGTGTGGCACGTGAAATCGGTACATACAAAAAAGAGCATGACATGACCATCCTGCAAACCGGACGCTACAACGAAATCCTCGAGAAACGCGGCTCGCAAGGCGCATTGTGTGGCATGGATGCTGAATTCATCAAAAAGGTATTTGAGGCGATACACGAAGAGAGTGTAAGACAGCAGATGGAAATTATAAATAAGTAATTGGCACATTAAACATCATGAGAATATTAATACTTGGAGCCGGGAAAATGGGCTCTTTCTTCACAGACATCCTGAGTTTCCAGCACGAGACGGCTGTGTTCGACGTCAATCCGCACCAACTGCGTTTTGTCTACAACACCTACCGCTTCACCACACTGGAAGAAATCAAGGACTTCGAGCCGGAGCTGGTCATCAATGCCGTTACGGTGAAATACACGCTGGACGCTTTCCGCCAAGTGCTGCCTGTACTGCCCAAAGACTGCATCATCAGCGACATCGCTCGGTAAAGACCGGATTGAAGAAATTCTACGATGAAAGCGGCTTCCGCTACGTGTCGACGCATCCTATGTTCGGTCCCACTTTTGCCAGCCTCAACAATCTGAATACGGAGAATGCCATCATCATCAGCGAAGGCGACCACTTGGGGAAAATCTTCTTCAAGGACCTCTACCAGACCATGAAGCTGAACATCTTTGAATATACCTTCGACGAGCATGATGAGACTGTGGCATACTCCTTATCCATTCCGTTTGTATCCACTTTCGTGTTTGCAGCGGTAATGAAACACCAGGAAGCTCCGGGCACCACCTTCAAAAAGCACATGGCCATTGCCAAAGGCCTGCTGAGTGAAGACGACTACCTGCTCCAAGAAATTCTCTTCAATCCGCGCACCCCCTCACAAGTGGAGAACATCCGCCTGGAACTGAAGAACCTGCTGGAAATCATCAGCAATAAGGATGCAGAAGGCATGAAGAAGTATCTGACTAAAATCAGGGAAAAGATTAGATAAACAATCAACAAGTGTGTGCCTCGATGCCAAGGTACACACTTTTATCCCAACTAAACACCCCGGATGAAAAAGACAGTCACCACCTCAGGCTATCCGTCGAAGTAGCCCTTTGAAGAGGTGCATGAATCACCGGAAATCCTAACAGTTGACACTAAAAGACAAAAAAAATGTCTCCGGTACCATTTTCAAAAGCGGGTGCAAAAAATATCACTTTTTTCAAGATGAAAATATCCTTTTTATCTTTTTATTACAATCTGCCAACTTCCTTTTCTATCTCCTCTCACCCTTGTACTCACTTGCTAGACAACACAAAACAGATATATAAAATAATAATTACATTAAACTTCCAGTGTATAGAATAAAAAGACGCCGTTAATTATTTTTAATTTTAGCAACTATATTTTACGATTAAAATGCATTTGTATTATTTTTGTATAAATAACACGTGGCAATTAAATTGCCATTAGACAATATACTACTTGAAAAATCAGGTTATGAAAATTTTTCTAGATAAAAGATGCATAATCAATTTATGTTTCCTTTTTTTTATATTTAAGTTCGGCTTTTGCCACAGCAACCATAGTCGGCAAACACCGCAGATTACTTATTATAAACTCGTACAATGAAAGCGCACCCTGGAGCCAAGAACTTATAACTCCCATCCTGCTGCAAACATCTCCTATAGAGGACATCACAGCCGATGTAGTACACATGAACGGGACGTTCATTCGTAATGACTCATTGTATATCCGGATGGAGAATGGCATTTTCGAACGTTTCCAGGATAAGAAACCCGATTATCTTGTACTTCTCGGCAACATGGCTTTTACTTTAAGGGAACGTATTTTGAGTGAGTGGGGAAATATTCCAATAGTATTGATCGGCAACGAAGACACGTATGCTCCACGGGAATATTATTTCACCGGACGTCCTATACACATTTCCAATGCCATCACATCTCCTCTGGTTGACCTGCAGCCGCAATACAACTTTACTTTTATCGAAACGCCGTATATGTACAAAGAGACCATCGACATGATGGTACAGATGCTGCCAAAAATGAAAACGATTGTATTCGCAGCAGATGAACTCTATCATAACCAAGACTTGGACCGGCTTATTCATGCCTATATAACGTCAAAGTATCCAAACCTCCACTATGAACGCTTAATAGGTAATGAAAGAAACCAAAACGAATTACAGGCATATCTGCTAAATGATGAACCGGAGACGGGTATGCTATTTTCCACATGGTTTTACGAGCGTAAGAATCTACTCGGTTTTCCTACACTCATCAGTGGAGACTTTCAGTTAGTTGCATCATCGCCTCAACCCGTATTTGCATTAAGGAATGCCTATGTGGGTAAAGAGGGGTTTGCGGGAGGATATTTCTATGACCGCATGGAAGTGCAAAACGCGCTTTCTTCAGCCCTCAAACAGATATTTGCAGGAGAGGATGCACGGAATATCCCATTTACATATAGCAAGAAATCCTATCCCTTCATCAACTACCAGCAACTGCAGATGGATGGTCTGGACACCACACTCTGTCCTAAGGACTCGGTATTCATCAATAAACCGCTTACATTCTGGCAGAAGTATCAATGGTGGATTATTTGCGGAGTAGTGTTGATACTCTCACTACTTATCATAGCTTTAGTCATTTATCGGTTCCAGCAAAAGAAAATCACCTTGCTAAGTGCCCATGATACCCTTTTACGTAATATGCCGATATCTTATACTCAAATAGAGGTTTTCTTCGACAAAACGGGACAGATAGCAGATATGAGCTATCGATGCGGCAATATTATTTTCAACGACCAGTTTACGCCAACTACCGATGGTTCACAAAAAAATGCCTTCTCCCAAATAGAGCACCTGACACATTTCATGGAAATGGTATTCCAAGAAAAGCAAACGGTAACATTTACTCATTACTTCAAACAAACAAACAGCTTTTACGAATTCATTCTTTGCCCGGCATCCCAAAAACACACTTTGGATGTCTTTGCCGTAGATATTACAGCGCGCAAAGATGCCGAAAACACATTGCGAGAGATTAATAAAAAACTGGAAATGACATTGGGCATAGCACGCATCATACCATGCGCTGGGATTTAAAGGAGGGTCTGATTTATTGCGAAGCACAAAAGATATTAGACCACATGAACTTTACAAAGGAGAAGAACTCTACAGTCCAAGTAGATATTATCAAGGCGTCAGAATATTTCCGAAAGATACACCCGGAAGACTTCGAACGTATGCACCATGTACATGAAAATCTCATTTCAGGCAAGTTGCAGCATATCAAAGAAGAATATCGTATCATCACCGAAGTAGAAGGGCGAAAAATAACAGATTGGATGGAAACCAACGCAGTAATTGACCAGCGCGACAAGAACGGCTATCCAATATCGCTTGTCGGCTCCCTTTTACTGATAACAGAACGCAAGAGGCAAGAAGAAGCGCTTATCCGAGCACGAGAAAAAGCCCAAGAATCCGACCGGCTGAAATCTGC
>ENA-OPYP01000038-OPYP01000038.1-human-gut-metagenome-genome-assembly--contig:-NODE-38-length-11132-cov-0.752658_pt1 | contig 11132 bp, 9 predicted proteins | sample MGYA00242638_ERZ504484 | MGnify/ENA primary metagenome ERZ504484 (study PRJEB26092, sample SAMD00036300) | human gut metagenome | host: Homo sapiens | study: EMG produced TPA metagenomics assembly of the... | reverse complement strand
CTTCTTCATCCGGAGTGGCGGTGTATCTAAAGTAGTGATGCGTGGTACAAAATCTATCATGCAGTCTTCCAATGCATTGTATGTAGTAGATGGGGTTCCGATGTACTCCAATGCAAATAAAGTGAATGGGACAGAGTTTTCTTCTAAAAGGAAATACTGAGCCGATTGCCGACATTAACCCGGAAGACATCGAATCTATTTCTGTATTGAAAGATGCGGCGGCCAGCTCGCTTTATGGGTCGCGTGCGGCAAACGGCGTCATTCTGATTACTACCAAAAAAGGACAGATTGGCAAGCCGGTGGTGACGCTGAAAGCCGAAGTGGCTTCACGCCCTGCTGGGCAACGGACAACTATGAAACGGCCAGCGTACAGGAGAATGTGAATATGCTCTACACCGTATTTCACGATGCCCGTACAAGCGGTAAGGGCGAAACGGACGAAAAGGCGGCAGCCTATGCCATAGGCCAGTTGAACAGCCGTTTCAACAAACATGGCTACCAATTTACCACAAATGGTACGGGAGCTTACGAGAACGTCAATATCCTTGAGTACGACAACTCCGGGCGTGGAGGCAAATACTACGATTGGGACAAGGCATATTTCCGTACCGCCATTTACCAGACCTACGATATGTCCGTCAGTGGTGCTACGCAGAATACCAACTATTACACTTCCCTTTCCTATACCCAGGACGAGGGACGTTTGAAGATGAACAGCTTCGACCGTGTTTCCGGTCGCCTGAACCTCACCCAGAAGGTGGGGAAATTCCTTGAACTGACCACCAATGCCAGCCTGGCGCGTACCAAGAAAAGCGGTTATAATGATACACGCAACACGGGCAGTAATTACTTCATGCAGACCCGTAACTTGCTGTGGGGACTCTACTGGCCCACTGATTACAAGACCGGCGAGCTCTGGACCGAACGTTACGGTAGCTACGCCTACAATGGGCTTTATTATGACAAAGAGTGGGAGAACGGTTCTACCAGTACCAAAATCATGGCTGCGGAGACGCTCACCCTGCATCTGATGCGGGCCTGGACCTTCGTTCTATCTACTCTTACGACAATACTACTGTAAAAGACCATATCTATTACAGTGCCAATCACTATAAAGGCTCGGCAGACAATGGGAATGTCAACGAATACCGTACTACATACGAGAAGATGGTTACTTCCACTACCGCCAATTATACCGGCACCTTCGACAAACACACAGTTGGCACCATGGTGGGTTTCGAAGCGGAGAAGAACAAGACAGACTATGTGCGTGCCACAGGAAGCAATCTTGCGGTCAGCACCATTCATACAGTTTCTACTGCCGGAACGCAGACTTCTGCCGGATATTCCTGGGGAAACTCGATGGTGTCCGTGCTCTCCAAGTTGGATTATAATTACGATGAACGCTACTTCATTTCCGGTTCTTACCGCCGCGACGGTTCTTCCCGGCTCAGCAAGCAGGAACGTTGGGGAAACTTCTGGTCAGTGGCAGGAGCGTGGAACATCATGCGCGAGGGTTTTATGAGCAAATATTTCTTTCCTGAGCAACCTGCGTATACGTGCCTCTTATGGTATTAACGGTACGCTGCCTTCGGACAATTACGGCTATATGAGCTTGATGAGCTATACCAGTAAGTACATGGGTAACCCGGGCGGTACAATCACTACCGTCACCAATGACAAGCTGTCTTGGGAGACGAGCTACAACACGAATGTGGGTATCGACTTCGGCTTCTTCGGCCAACGTCTGCGCGGTACGGTGGAATACTTCAACCGTGATTCGAAGAACCTGCTCCAGGATGTTCCCATTTCGATGGTTACGGGATTTTCCTCTACGTTGCGGAACGTAGGATGCATCAACAACCATGGGGTAGAGGTGGAGTTGAGTGGTGACATCATTGATAGTAAAGGATGGTTATGGAGTGCCGGTGTCAACGCAACCTTCCTCCGTTCTGAGGTGAAAGAGTTGTATGGCGGTGCGGACATTATCTGGTACGACCCCACCAGTAGCGACAGCCGTGCGCAATATGTATACCGGGAAGGTCAGTCCACGCTGGCTTTCTATGGATACGAATGGGCAGGTGTGGACAAGACCAACGGCAAGAACGTCTACTATGTAAATGACCCCAAGAATGGCAAGGCCGGAGATTTTGAGTATAACGGACGCGGAGCTACTTATGACTATAACAATGCCAACTACACCATCATCGGCAATGCCGTTCCCAAAGTGTATGGGGGCATCAATACCTCGGTCTCCTACAAAGGCATAGCCCTTTCGTTGGGCTTTACCTATAAGATAGGAGGAGACTTGTACGATGGAGCCTACATGGATGTGGCCGACGACGGTTATTATTGGGAGCGTATCCGTGCTAAAAGCTACTACAACAACCTTTGGACGCCAGACCATACGAACGGTACAGAGCCCCGTATCGAAGGTGTAGACCTCGATGACCCGCAACAATACAGCAGCCGCCACTTGTTCAATGCCAGTTATCTGCGCTTGAAGAATCTCTCATTGGCCTATACGCTGCCCAAAGCCATGACCCGCAAGGCTTTCATCGAGAATGCCCGCCTTTTCTTCACTGCCAGCAACCTTTGGACAATAGCCAAATACAAGGAGGCAGACCCCGAAGTGAGCGAATACGGCACACGTGTTGGGAAACCCCTATCGGAAAAACATTTGTCGTTGGCGTTGAATTGAAATTTTAATGAACTGGAGGAACTAACAATGAAAAAGATATATCATTTATTGGCACTTGTGATACTTGGTGCCTTTACATTCACTTCGTGTGACGATTTTCTGGATATGCAGCCCACCAACTCCGGAAATGCAGAAGGTGCTGTCGGTACGGTAGCCGATGCGCAGGTGGTTATCAACGGTGTGATGAGTGCGATGACCTCATCGTCCTATTACGGCAGAAACCTTTTTATGTACGGTGATGCTAAGGGCGGTGACCTCACGATTTTTGCTGCCGGACGCGGACTGGATGCATTCTATACGTTCAACCACACTTCCAACAGCAATACTTATTCCGGTTTCTGGAGCCGTGGATATTACTGCATTCTGCAGGTCAACACCTTGTTGAGCAACATTGAGAAGCTGGAAGAATCGGGCAGTATGGAAGACTTTTCCGAAGCCAAAGGGCAGGCGTTGACTCTGAGGGCGCTGTTCTATTTCGATTTGGTCCGTCTCTACGGGCTTCCTTACAATTACAACAAGACCTCTTATGGAGTTCCCAATGTAACCGAGCCGCTTACGGTGAACGCCCAGCCCACCCGTGCTACTGTGGAGGAGAACTATCGCCAGATTCTGCAGGACTTGTCGGACGGGGCGGCCCTTCTTGCCAAGAAGAAGACAAAGCAGAGCGGATATGCGGACTATTACACCAACATAGCCCTGCAAGCGCGTGTGAAACTCTATATGGAAGATTATGACGGTGCTTTGAACGCTGCCCGGGAGATTATAGAAAGCGGTGTGTACAAACTGTATGAGCCTGCCGATTGGACGGCTTCCTGGAGCAAGCAGTTTGGTTCCGAGTCCATCTTTGAGCTGGGCATCACCACTGAGGAATCAGACCTGGGAACTTCTTCTTTGGGCTTTTACCTGATGCGCTACGGACAGTTGAAGAATGCCATGGGCTGGTATCTTGCCAGCGATTATTTCCTGAACCGTCTGGGTGAAGACGAGACGGATGTGCGTTGGGGAATCATGGACAACGATGAATACTGGGTGGACAATGAGATTGAACGCAAGGGAGCCTGCTACAAGTATATGGGCAGTACCACCCTGGCAGGTGACGGCAAGGCAACCAATACAGCCGTCAATATCAAGATAATCCGTCTTTCCGAGATATATCTGATTGCCGCCGAAGCAGCCTTGCACTCCACGAAGCAGGAAGCAGGCGCAGATGCCGCCGCCGGTTACCTGAATGAAATCCGCAGGCGTTCTCCCGGACTGGCACCGGCCACTGCCGCTACCATTACCGATGATATGATTCTGGACGAGCGCAGCAAGGAGCTTTTTGGTGAAGGACAACGCTTCTTCGACATGATGCGTATGGGCAGAACCATCGAATTCAACGACGATTTTCAAGATATTCCGGTGAGTCACCGTGGAAAAACAATCGACCGTACTTTCGAGAAGATTGTGCTTCCTATTTCGCAGGATGAGATAAATGCCAATCCGGCATTGGAGAACCAGCAGAATCCGGGATATTAGTCGTTCCCTGCTGTCTATTGTTTGCTACTCCTTGTATATCAGGGAGGTATTTTGCCAACAAGTTGTCACTGCCTTGGCAAACTTTTGCCACGCCTATGGCAAAGTTTTGCCAACGCGGTGGCAAAGTCTTGCCAATGGGAAGGCAAACCTTGTCATAGGCGTGGCAAGAAAAGCGGAAAAAGGTGCCTTTGATGAATTTCTTTGATAAAATGAGATGGTAATACCTTGATATTCCACAAAAATACTATTTATTGGTTCGAAATTTCTATTCTTTTTTTCTGAATCGGCTTATCTTTGCTTTCGTAGAAACCAATAAAAAGTTATAATACTATGAGAAGATTTTTCCTCATATCGTCATTCTTGACGTTGTTTGCAATCGGAAGCTCGGCGCAATGGAAGCCGGCAGGTGATAAAATCAAAACGGACTGGGCATCCCAGATCAATCCCGCGAATGTGTTGCCCGAATATCCTCGTCCCATCATGGAACGGAGTGACTGGAAGAACTTGAACGGACTGTGGAATTATGCCGTTATAAATAAAGGTGAGCATCTTCCGGCAGAGTTCGAAGGGCAGATACTTGTTCCCTTTGCCATCGAATCCTCCTTGTCTGGAGTTGGAAAAAGAATCAATGAAACCAGGAACTGGTCTACCAGCGCAGTTTGATATTCCTTCCGCCTGGAAGGGAAAACAAGTGCTGTTGCACTTTGGTGCTGTCGACTGGAAAACGGATGTATGGGTGAATGATGTGAAAGTAGGCAGCCATACGGGTGGATTTACTCCGTTCTCCTTCGATATTACTGCCGCCCTTTCTGGCAAAGGCAATAATCAGTTGGTCGTAAAGGTTTGGGACCCGACGGATAAAGGACCTCAACCCCGTGGAAAGCAGGTCAGCAATCCGGAAGGTATCTGGTATACTCCCGTAAGCGGTATCTGGCAGACGGTATGGATGGAGCCGGTTGCCGGAAAACATATCGAGAATCTCCGTATCACTCCCGATATTGACCGTAATCTGTTGACAGTGAGGGCTGAATTGAATAGTGCATGCCCTTCCGACTTTGTGGAAGTGAATGTGTATGACGGCAATCAACTGGTAGCCACCGGCAAAAGTATCAATGCAGAGCCGGTGGAGGTGTCCATGCCCCGGAATGCCAAGTTGTGGAGTCCGGATTCCCCCTCCTCTATACGCTGAAAGTGACGCTGAAAAGCGGAGGCAAGGTAGTGGATAAGGTGGACAGCTATGCTGCCATGCGTAAGTACTCCACCCGTCGTGACGCGGATGGCATCGTACGCCTGGAACTAAATAACGAGGCTTTGTTCCAGTTTGGACCGCTGGACCAGGGTTGGTGGCCCGACGGACTGTATACAGCTCCCACAGACGAGGCTTTGCTGTATGATGTACAGAAGACGAAAGATTTCGGTTTCAATATGATTCGCAAGCATATCAAGGTGGAACCGGCACGTTGGTACACACATTGTGACCGTTTGGGTATCATCGTATGGCAGGATATGCCGAGCGGTGACCGTAATCCGGAATGGCAGAACCGCCGCTATTTCGACGGAACAGAACTGAAACGCTCCACCGAATCCGAAGCCTATTATCACAAGGAATGGAAGGAAATAATGGATTGTCTCTACTCTTATCCGTGTATCGGTACATGGGTACCGTTCAACGAAGCCTGGGGGCAGTTCAAGACGGTAGAGATAGCCGAATGGACGAAACAGTATGACCCGACCCGTCTGGTGAATCCGGCAAGTGGCGGTAACCATTATACTTGCGGTGACATGCTCGACCTCCACAACTATCCCCAACCGGAAATGTATTTGTATGATGCACAGCGCGCCACGGTTTTGGGTGAGTATGGCGGCATTGGTCTTGTCTTGAAAGACCATCTTTGGGAACCGAATCGCAACTGGGGATATGTTCAGTTCAACTCTTCCAAAGAAGTGACTGATGAGTACGTGAAATATGCCGATATGCTGTATCAGATGATAAAAAAGAGGTTTCTCGGCAGCCGTCTATACACAGACCACGGATGTGGAAGTGGAAGTGAACGGTCTGATGACTTACGACCGCAAGGTGATAAAGCTGGATGAGAAACGCGTGAAGGAGATAAATACGCGTATCTGCAATTCACTTAAGAAATAGGGGCATTTACAATTTACCATTTACAAAGTACAATTTGGCTGCGCTGTCATCTGCATAGTTAAATTGTACTTTGTAAATGGTAAATTGTACATTAAAAATGTTGTTATGAAACGATTGATTATAAAGCTTTTCCTTAGTCTGTGCCTATGGGCGGTATTGCCGGTCTGTGCGCAGGATGCTGTTCATTACTATTTCAGAACGATGGATATCCGGAACGGTCTTTCGCAGAACACCGTGTATCAGATTTTGCAGGATAGGAAAGGCTTTATGTGGTTCGGAACCAAGGACGGTCTGAACCGTTATGACGGATTGTCTTTCCGTATTTACAAGAAAGAGAACTCCGGTTTAGGCAAGAATTTCATAACTGCGCTCTACGAGGACCGCCGGGGAAATATCTGGATTGGTACCGATGGGGGGAGTCTTTATTTACGACCCGGTACTGGATTCCTTTACCGCTTTCGATGAGGCCAGTGATAATGGCAGTGTTATCAGGGATTTTGTCACCATGATTGGAAGTGACGAGGACGATAATATCTGGATATCGGTAGAAAACCAGGGGTTGTTCTGCTATAAACCGGATGAAGGGAGGTTGCTGAACCATCTGCACGATTCGGGACTGCCCAATGTAACCCGCTTTTGGCTGAATGGGAATACGTGTTGGCTGGCCTTGTATGCGGATAATCTTTACTATACGAAAGCTGACTTTGAAACTCCTCTGCAGCCTTTCAAGGATGCGGAAGGAAATGAGATTTTCAAGAATGATATTATCAACTGGCAGGTCAGCGGACCCCATAATTGTGTGTATATCGCTTCGCTGAACGGGTTGACCGAGATAAACCAGACTACCGGCAAGACGCGGAAGCTGCTGAACACCTATGTGAGGGCTTTGCAGTTCAAATCTGACAACGAGCTGTGGGTGGGCGCAGAGTCCGGTTTGTATATTTACAATCTGACGAATGACAAGATTACCCATTTGACCGTTCCCGACCAGGATGATTCGTATGCATTGTCGGACAATGCCATTTATTCGCTCTGCTGCGACAAGGAGAACGGCATGTGGATAGGGTCTTATTTCGGTGGGGTGAACTATTGCCCTTATCAGTGGACTTATTTCGAGAAGTTCTATCCGAGAGACAATCTCAGGCATTTCGGCCGTCGTGTACGGGAAATCTGTGAAAGCAATGACGGCACCTTGTGGATAGGCACCGAAGACAAAGGCTTGTTCAATTACAATCCGGAAAACGGAAAGATAGAGCCTTTTGAGCATCCGGCCATTTATCAGAATGTCCACGGTCTTTGCCTGGACGGGGATGATTTGTGGGTAGGTACGTTCTCCGGTGGTCTGAATCGGGTGAATCTTCGGACCAGACAGGTGAAACATTATGCCAAGGGTGAGAGTGAGAATTCCATGGTCGCCAATGACGCCTTTACCATTTGCAGGACCACTACGGGAGACGTGTGGATAGGCACCACGTCCGGTCTGTTGAAGTACAATCGCTCTACAGATGACTTTACCCGGATTCCTCAGCTGAAGAATATGTTTACTTATAACATTCTGGAGGACTTCAACGGAAATCTGTGGTTTGCTACTTTTTCCAATGGAGTGTTCTGCTACAATGTAAGAAGCCAGCAGTGGAGGAATTATCTGTCTAATGAGAATGATTCGACCTCTCTTCCCTACAATAAGGTAATCAGTATCTACGAAGACAGCAGGAAGCGTCTGTGGTTCATGACGCTGGGTGAGGGCTTCTGCCGCTACAATCCGGAAACGGACAATTTTACCCGTTATGACATGTCGAAAGGATTTCCGAGCAACACTATCTACAAGATGGTCGAGGATAAGCGGGGTAACTTATGGATTACTTCCAATTATGGTCTGGTCTGCTTCAATCCCGATACGGAGAGCAAACATGTCTATACCACGGCAAACGGGCTGCTGAGCAACCAATTTAATTTCCAGTCCGGTTACATTGACAAGAAGGGACGCATCTATTTGGGAAGTATCAACGGATTCATAGCCTTTGACCCGGAAACTTTTGTGGAGAACACTTTTCTCCCTCCCGTAGTGATTACAGATTTTTATCTGTTCAACAAACGGCTTTCGGTGGATAGTCCGGATTCTCCTTTGGAGAAGAGCATCACCTATGCGGATGAGATAGAGCTGGATGCCGACCAGAATTCTTTCTCTTTTCAGGTTGCAGCCTTGAGTTACCAGGCACCCGAAATGAATGGTCTTGAATGTAAGCTGGAAGGCTTTGACCGCGACTGGTATACGGTAGGACGGAATTCCATCATCAACTATTCAAACCTTCCTTATGGAAGCTACACATTGCGTATAAAAGGTTCCAATAGCGATGGCAAGTGGAACGCGACGGAACGTGTGCTCGACATCCATATCCGTCCTCCTTTCTATCTCTCCACTTGGGCGTATGCTGTTTATACGGTATTGGCGTTATGCTCACTGGCTGCCATAATCATCTATTTCAGAAAACGGACTCGGCAGAAGCATCAGCAGGCTATGGACAAGTTTGAGCGGGAAAAGGAACGGGAGTTGTATACTGCGAAGATAGACTTCTTCACGAATGTGGCGCATGAGATACGTACACCGCTTACACTGATAAAGAGTCCGCTCGAGAATGTATTGGCTTCCCGTTCTGTTTCGGATGACATCAGGGATGATTTGGAGACCATGGAACTGAATACCAACCGGCTGCTCGACTTGGTGAACCAGTTGCTGGACTTCCGGAAGACGGAGACGCAAGGCTTCCAATTGAATTTTGTGGAATGTGACGTGTCTGAGCTCTTACAAAAGACGTATAAGCGTTTCAAGCCTTTGGCACGTGAAAGGGGGCTGGTATTGAGTATAGAGACTCCCGAAAGCTTGTATGCTTCGGTTGATAGGGAAGGGCTTACCAAGATTATCAGCAATCTGCTGACCAATGCGATAAAGTATTCGGAGACCTATATACGCATCAGGCTATATTCGGAAGGTGAAAGACTGCTGCTTTCTGTATGCAATGACGGCCTTGTCATTCCGGTAGAGATGCGCGAGGAGATTTTCAAGCCGTTCATCCAGTATAAAACCGGTACCTTGCGCTCTGTGCCCGGCACCGGTATCGGGCTTGCACTTGCCCGTTCATTGGCCGAACTCCATGAGGGTACGTTGTGCATGGAAGATTCGATGGAGAACAACTGTTTCCTGCTGTCACTTCCGCTGAAGCACGAGCAGACGGTGGCTATGGAGCATAAAGAACCGGTAACGGGCGGGGAATCCTCTGAGGAAAGTGGTGCAGGTACTGCCTTGGAACAGCACCGGTATACTCTTTTGGTGGTGGAAGACAGTCTGGAAATGCAGGCATTTGTTGTGAAACAGCTCTCTTCGGAATATCGTGTGCTGACTGCCGTGAATGGGGGTGGAAGCTTTGAAGGTGTTGAAGGAACATACTGTAAATCTTGTCATTTCAGACATTATGATGCCCGAGATGGATGGATTGGAGCTGTGCGAGCATCTGAAGTCCGAGCTTGACTATAGCCATATACCGATTATCCTGCTTACGGCGAAGACGACCCTTCAAGCCAAAATAGAGGGAATGAAGCTGGGGGCTGACGTATATATAGAGAAACCTTTCTCCGTGGAATATCTGAAAGTTTGTGTGGCCAATCTGCTGAACAACCGTGAGAAGCTACGGGCTTCTTTTGTCAATTCTCCTTTTGTGCAGACGGGCAGTATGGCAATGACAAAGGCAGATGAATCTTTCCTTAAAACATTGAAGGAAGTGGTGGTTGCCAATATGCAGAATCCGGATTTCTGCCTGGATGATATGGCAAGCCTGCTGAACATGAGCCGGTCGAGCCTGAACCGGAAGATAAAGGGCATATTGGATATGACTCCCAATGACTACATCCGCCTGGAGCGGTTGAAGAAAGCGGCGCAGCTTTTAAAGGAAGGGGAGTGCAAAATCAATGAGGTTTGCTACATGACCGGCTTCAATACTCCTTCCTATTTCACCAAGTGCTTCCAAAAACAATTCGGTATTCTGCCCAAAGACTTCGTGAAATGATAGCATGGAATGCTTGCTAAATATAACAATCCAATCAAATGCCCTGAGAGACACCTCAGGGCATTTGATTGGATTTATAATTGCATAGATTGAAGCAATATTTGCATTAATTTTAGCTTTATGCGGATATATTTGCATCCGAAAACCAACAATTTATAATACTATGACCCCTATGCCTATGACGTAACAAATCCTAATCAATGTTCTATGATTGGCAGAAGTGACTAATCACTTTCTGCAGTGTATTTAAAAGCGGACGTTAGTTTCCGCATAGTTTTAAAATCTAATTCTATAAAAAATGATCAAGAAAATCTTATTCTTATTCTTTGTTGTGTTTGCAGCTACCGCTTATTCACAAGATGTGACCATAACGGGAACGGTGACGGATGCAAATAGTGAGCCTTTGGTGGGCGTGAATGTATTGGTGAAGGGTACTACCACGGGTGCCATTACCGATATTGACGGTAATTTCTCAGTGAGTGGAAAGAAAGGAAGTACACTCGTTTTTTCTTATATCGGTATGCTTACGCAGGAAGTTGTCTATAAGGGAACTGCCTTGCGTGTGGTGATGAAAGATGATTCGAAAGCACTGGAAGAGGTGGTTGTCATCGGTTATCAGACTGTGAAGAAGTCCGACTTGACTGGAGCGGTTGCCGTTGTTGATACCAAGGAAATGAAGAAAAGCGCTGCAGGAACACTGGCGAGC
>ENA-OPYP01000037-OPYP01000037.1-human-gut-metagenome-genome-assembly--contig:-NODE-37-length-11233-cov-0.742482_pt1 | contig 11233 bp, 8 predicted proteins | sample MGYA00242638_ERZ504484 | MGnify/ENA primary metagenome ERZ504484 (study PRJEB26092, sample SAMD00036300) | human gut metagenome | host: Homo sapiens | study: EMG produced TPA metagenomics assembly of the... | reverse complement strand
GGGATATGCCAAAGACTACATCGAGTGCATGTGGCTCATCCTGCAGCCACGACACCCCCGAAGACTTCGTCATTGCCACCGGAGAAATGCATACCGTACGCGAATTTGCGACACTGGCATTCCGAGAGGTAGGCATCACTCTGTGCTGGGAAGGCCAGGGAGTGGATGAGAAGGGTATCGACACACAGACCGGAAAAGTCCTCGTGGAAGTCGACCCCAAATATTTCCGGCCTGCCGAAGTGGAACAATTGCTGGGCGACCCCACCAAAGCAAAAACACTGCTGGGATGGAATCCGAGGCAGACCAGTTTTGAAGAGTTGGTACGCATCATGGCAGAGCACGACATGAAATTTGTGAAGAAACTGTATTTAAGAAGCAAAGAGCTTTGAATGAACTATTAAACTTTCAGACAACAATGTTAGACAAAAATGCCAAAATATATGTAGCAGGCCACCGGGGACTGGTAGGTTCTGCCATCTGGAAAAATCTTGAGGAGAAAGGATACACCAATCTCATCGGCAAGACCCACACAGAACTCGATCTGCTCGACGGAGTTGCCGTACGCCGCTTCTTCGACGAGGAACAGCCCGAATATGTATTCCTTGCCGCCGCCTTTGTGGGTGGCATCATGGCCAACAGTATCTACCGTGCCGACTTCATCTACAAGAACTTGCAGATACAGCAGAACGTCATCGGCGAAAGCTTCCGCCACGGAGTGAAAAAACTTCTCTTTCTGGGCAGCACCTGCATCTATCCCCGTGATGCCGAACAGCCGATGAAAGAAGACGCACTCCTCACTTCTCCGCTGGAATACACGAACGAGCCCTATGCCATCGCCAAAATAGCCGGACTGAAAATGTGCGAAAGCTTCAATCTTCAATACGGTACGAACTACATTGCCGTAATGCCCACCAACCTTTACGGCCCCAACGACAACTTCGACCTGGAACGCAGTCACGTGCTCCCCGCCATGATACGCAAGATACACCTTGCCCACTGCCTGAAACAAGGCGACTGGGATGCCGTATGCCACGACATGAACCTGCGTCCGGTGGAAGGCATCAACGGCGACAGCAGCAAAGAGGACATTCTGAATATCCTCCGGAATACGGCATCAGCGAAGAAGAAGTGAGATTATGGGGTACCGGCACCCCCTTGCGCGAATTCCTCTGGAGCGAGGAGATGGCAGATGCCAGCGTCTTCGTCATGGAACACGTCGACTTCAAAGATACCTTCAAGCCGGGCGACAAGGACATCCGCAACTGCCACATCAATATCGGTACGGGCAAGGAAATCACTATCCGCCAGTTGGCAGAGCTGATTGTCAATACCGTAGGTTATCAAGGCCGGCTGACCTTCGACACTTCCAAACCCGACGGAACCATGCGCAAACTGACCGATCCCGGCAAGTTACATGCATTGGGATGGCGTCATAAGATTGATATCGAGGAAGGTGTGCAACGCATGTACCGATGGTACTTGGGAAAGTAATTAGTGACGTCTGATTAGCCATGAATGTCATGCGGCACAAGGTGGGAGCTGTATTGTTTATATTGCTGATACTTTTATCAGGTATCAGCCCCACCGTACATGCCATGATGGCTCCCGTGACCTATTCCGTTCGCGGCAAAGTCATCGACAGACAGTCCAGACAACCCGTGGCCTACGCCAACGTTTTCGTTGCCGGCATCCCCGGGAAAGGGGCTTCCACCGATTCACTCGGCACATTCAAGATAGAGCAGGTGCCTCCGGGCATTTATAGCCTTGAAGCATCCTGCATAGGATACCAGACTGTTTCCACCCCCGAATATATCGTTTCAGCCTCAACCCCGTTCATCGAGATAGAGATGGAAGAGGATGCCAATCTGCTGAACACAGTAGTGGTGATGCCTTCCCCCTTCCGGCGAAGTATCGAAAGCCCGGTCAGCATGCGTATCATCGGCCTGCAGGAAATAGAGAAAAGTCCCGGAGCCAACCGGGATGTCTCGCGCATCGTACGCTCCTATCCCGGTGTTTCTTTCTCTCCCATCGGCTATCGAAACGACTTGATTGTTCGGGGCGGTTCTCCTTCCGAAAACCGCTTTTATATGGATGGCATCGAAATTCCCAACATCAACCACTTTGCCACTCAAGGTGCATCCGGAGGACCGGTAAGCATTGTCAATGCCGACCTGATACGCGAGATTACATTTTATACGGGCGCCTTCCCCGCCAACCGCTCCGGAGCCCTGAGTTCCGTCCTCGACTTCCGCCTCAAGGACGGCAATCCGGACAAGCAGGCGTTCAAAGCCACCATCGGTGCATCGGAAGTCTCGCTCAGCGGAGCAGGACACCTGGGACAACGCACCACTTATCTGTTCTCTGCACGCCAGTCCTACCTGCAACTTTTGTTCAAGGCTTTGGGACTGCCCTTCCTGCCCAATTTCATTGACGGACAATTCAAAACAAAAACCCGTTTCAACGAGCACAGCGAGCTGACCCTGCTTGGTCTCGTAGGCATTGACAAGATGAAACTGAATACCGATGAAAAAGGAGAAGATGCCGAATATCTGCTCAGCTATCTCCCCACCATCCATCAGGAAACATTCACTCTCGGAGCCTCTTACAGACACTACAATGGAAGACACGTGCAATCCCTTATACTGAGCCATAACTACCTGAACAACCGCAATCTGAAATACCGCAACAACGATGACTCTTCCGAAGACAACCTGACCCTGCGCCTACGCTCCACAGAGCAAAAGACCACCCTGCGTTTTGAAAACCAGACGCGCTTGGGAGCATGGACCCTAAAAGAAGGAGCAGAACTGAACAACTCCATCTATACAAACCACAGCCGGCAAAGATTATACGGCAGTCATTCGGGTACGCTTTCCATCTATGAAACCTCACTCAACATCTTCGGCTGGGGGGGCTTTCTTCTCTTCCGACTATACCACCGCCGACAAGCGTCTGGCCCTTTCTGCCGGTATCCGTATGGACGGCAACACTTACAACCGAAAGATGCGGCAGCTATGGAAACAGTTCTCCCCACGCCTCTCTGCATCCTACAAACTCTCGGAACAATGGACCCTGAGCGGAAGTACCGGCCTCTACCACCAATTGCCTCCCTACACCGCTTTGGGATATAAAGACAATGAAGGGCAATATCTCAACAAAGACCTGAAGTACATGCAGGTCTTTGAAAGTAGCCTCGGTCTGGACTGGCACCTGCAAGACCGGTTCATGGTTTCTGCAGAAGGTTTCTTCAAGCGTTACAGCCGTATGCCACTTTCCCTCCAAGACAACATTCCGTTGGCATGCAAAGGAAACGATTACGGTGTCACCGGCAACGAAGCACTCGTCCCTACAGCCAGCGGCAGGGCCTACGGACTGGAAACCATGTTCCGCTGGCAGGCATCCGGCAAGTTCAATCTCGTATCCTCCTTCACCTTATACCGCAGCGAATACCGCAACCGTTCAAATGGAGACTTCATTCCATCTGCCTGGGACAACCGTTTCATACTCAACATGAGCGGTACATACAACCTGCCCCGGCGCTGGAGCATAGGAGGCAAGCTAAGCTATATAGGCGGCAGCCCCTACACTCCCTATGATGAAGACAAATCATCACTCGTAGAAGCATGGGATGCCAAAGGACAGCCCTACTACGACTATGCGTACTATAATACCGGGCGGCTTCCCAACTTTGCCCAGTTAGACTTGCGCGTGGACAAGTCCTTCTACTTCCATCACTGCATGATAGGAATCTATCTGGACATACAGAATATCACCGGCAACAAACTGAAGCAGCCGGATGTGATAATGAGTACGGGCATCATCGAAAATCCGTCTGCTCCTGTTGCCGAACAGCGCTATAAAATGAAATACCTCAAGCAGGAAAGCGGCACTATCCTGCCCACTTTAGGTATAACTGTCGAGTTTTAGCAAATAGCCGCCATAAAAACTATTTTCCCTATAAAAGTTTGCTTTCTATATATAAACCCTTATATTTGCACAATTTTCAATCAAATGTGCAATTAATATCATGGAACAAAGTTTTATCGCCTATATAGAGAATAGTATAAAGGAAAATTGGGATTTAGACGCTCTGACCGACTACAAGGGAGCAACCCTACAATATAAGGACGTAGCCCGCAAAATAGAAAAGCTGCATATCATTTTTGAGGCAAGCGGCATCAAGAAAGGTGATAAGATTGCCGTCTGTGGCCGCAACAGTTCCCACTGGGGCGTAACGTTCCTCGCAACATTGACCTACGGTGCGGTAATCGTTCCCATCCTTCACGAGTTCAAGGCAGATAATGTACACAACATCGTGAACCATTCCGAAGCCAAACTGCTTTTCGTAGGCGACCAGGTTTGGGAAAACCTCAACGAAAGTGCCATGCCGCTGCTGGAGGGCATCATGATGATGGCAGACTTCTACATTCTTGTCTCCCGCAGCGAAAAGTTGGACTATGCCCGCGAACATCTCAACGAAATGTTCGGTAAGAAATACCCCAAGAACTTCCGCAAGGAACATGTCAGTTATCACAAGGACCAGCCCGACGAACTGGCTGTCATCAATTATACATCCGGCACCACCAGTTACTCCAAAAGGAGTGATGCTGCCCTACCGCAGCCTTTGGTCAAACACCACTTTTGCTTTCGAAGTATTGCCGCTGAAAGCCGGTGACAAGATTGTCTCCATGCTGCCAATGGCGCATATGTACGGACTTGCATTCGAGTTTCTGTATGAATTCGCCGTAGGTTGCCACATATTCTTCCTCACCCGCATGCCCAGCCCCAAAATCATTTTCCAGGCTTTCACCGAAGTGAAGCCTAACCTGATTGTGGCTGTTCCGCTCATTATCGAAAAGATTTATAAAGAAGAGCGTACTGCCCAAGCTGGAAACTCCCGCCATGAAACTGTTGCTGAAAGTACCCATCATCAATGACAAGATAAAGGCGACCGTACGCGAACAAATGATTCAAGCCTTTGGCGGAAACTTTGCAGAAATCATTGTAGGAGGAGCTGCCTTCAACCAGGAAGTGGAGCAGTTCTTAAAGATGATAGATTTCCCCTATACGGTAGGCTATGGAATGACGGAATGCGGCCCCATCATCTGTTACGAGGATTGGACCCGCTTCAAACCCGGTTCATGCGGAAAGGCTGCACCGCGTATGGAGGTGAAAATCCTATCATCCGATCCCGAAAACATTCCGGGAGAGATTGTCTGCCGTGGTCCCAATGTCATGCTGGGTTACTACAAGAACGACGAGGCCACCGGAGAGGTACTCGACAAAGACGGCTGGCTGCACACCGGAGACCTTGCCCTGATGGATGCCGAAGGCAACGTAAGCATCAAGGGACGCAGCAAGAACATGCTCCTTGGTCCGAGCGGTCAGAATATCTACCCGGAAGAGATAGAAGACAAACTGAACAATATGCCGTATGTAGCCGAAAGCATCATCGTGCAGCAGAATGAGAAACTAGTAGGTCTGGTTTACCCCGACTTCGATGATGCCTTTGCCCATGGGCTGAACAATGACGACATCGAACGCGTCATGGAGGAAAACCGTGTGGTACTGAATGCAGAACTGCCCGCATACAGCCAGATATTCAAAATGAAAATCTATCCTGAAGAATTTGAAAAAAACGCCGAAGAAATCTATCAAGCGCTTCTTGTATCAGGAGGCCAAAGGATAATGTAAAAAAACAATTAAACTACAACCTATCTAACCCTTTCTAAATTATTATCTAAATGAGAAACGAATTATTATTATCCGCCATGCTTCCGATATGCGGAATGGCGGGAGAAGCGTATGGCATGCCGCCTGGGGATGCCGTACCTGCTCCAAAAGAGCAGCCAAACATCATTCTGTTCCTAGTGGATGACATGGGATGGCAAGACACGTCCCTCCCCTTTTGGACACAGCGTACCAAGTACAACGATACGTACCATACTCCCAACATGGAACGGATGGCCGCACAAGGCAAAATGTTTACGCAGGCCTATGCATGCAGCATCAGTTCACCTACGCGTGTCAGCCTTTTTACGGGAATGAATGCTGCCAGGCACCGAGTCACCAGTTGGACCCTCCGTAAGAACACGACCCATGAACAACCCGACTCGGTCATGATTTATCCGGAATGGAACGTTAACGGCATTTGTCAAGAGCCTGGCGTGGAACGGACCACACAAGTCACCTCCCTGGCCGAAGTGCTCAAAGACCATGGCTATCACACCATTCATTGCGGAAAAGCCCACTTCGGTGCTGAAGGCACTCCCGGAGCCGACCCGTTGAAAATGGGGTTTGAAGTGAACATAGCCGGACATGCCGCTGGTTCACCTGCCAGCTACTATGGCAAGGAGAATTTCGGCAACAAAACAGACGGTAAAAGCCCGCTGGCTGCCGTACCCGGTCTGGAGAAATATCATGGAACCGACACTTTCCTAAGTGAAGCCCTTACCATAGAGGCCATGAAGGCACTGGACGATGCACAGCAGACTGACAAGCCATTCTTTCTGTACATGGCACACTATGCCATCCATACCCCTATACAACCTGACATGCGTTTCTACCAGAAGTACCTGGACAAAGGCCTTCCTCCGGTAGAAGCCGCCTATGCCACTCTCATTGAGGGTATGGACAAAAGTCTGGGAGACATCATGGACTATCTGGACAAGAACAACCTGACGGAAAACACTATCCTCATCTTCATGTCCGACAATGGCGGTTTGGCGGCCCATACCCGCGCCGGGCAATTGCATATCCAGAACTATCCGCTCAATAGTGGTAAAGGTTCCGCCTACGAAGGAGGCATACGTGAACCGATGATTGTCCGCTGGCCGGGCATCGTAGCGCCCCAAACCCAATGCGACCATTACCTGATGATAGAGGACTTCTTCCCCACCATCCTTGAGATGGCAGGCGTAGACAACTATACAACCGTACAGCAACGCGACGGTATCAGTTTCATGCCATTGCTCACCGGAAAAGGTAAAATGAAAGACCGTGATATCTACTGGCATTATCCCAATAGCTGGGGTCCTTCCGGCCCGGGCATCGGAGCCACTTGCTCCATCCGTTCGGGCGAGTGGAAGCTGGTGTATTATTTCGGTGACGGTAGACGGGAACTTTTCAACATCCCCGCCGACATCAGTGAAAAACATGATATGGCCCGAGAGAAGCCTGAAGTTGTCAAAGAGTTGTCACGGAAATTAAGTAATTACCTCCGGTCTGTGGATGCGCAGCGCCCTCTGTTGCGTGCCACCCGCCAACCAGCTCCCTGGCCGGACGAAATATAGAAAAAAGTATGAAACGAAACCTTTCCCTCCTCCTTGTGTCCCTGCTTTTTGCAGGGACAGCTCTTGCCCAAGAACATAATCCGGGCAGCGTACAGCCGGATACGATTCAGAAATCCTCCGAGAAATCTTTCCGGAAACAACGCTCTCCACGAACAGACCATGGCCCGGTAGGTATCAATATCTCCTTATGGAAAAACATCTCCACACAGCGGACTGATACCATAGGAAGCACCTGCTTCAATCTGGGTGTGTTCTCATCCATGAACCGTCTGAATGGCCTCGGCATGAATATTCTTGGCAGTATAACCGGCAGGGATGTGAACGGTGTACAGATGGCAGGTCTGTCAAATATGGTGGGGGGAAGCATGCGAGGCATGCAGATAGCAGGAATTACCAACATCAATGGCAACAACCTTATCGGAGTATCCGTTTCGGGACTGGTAGGTATCACCGGAAACCATGCGCAAGGCGTCATCATTTCCGGTCTGGCAAACATCAGTGGGGACTATAATCGTGGCGCTCCATAGGCGGCCTGTTGAATATCAGCGGAGAAGGTGCTTCCGGCATACACTTTGCCGGACTCGCCAATATTTCCGGTGGAAATTTCAAAGGATTTTCAGGGGCCGGCCTGCTAAGTGTAATCGGTGAAGACTTGAATGGCATGCAGATGTCCGCCCTTACCAACATCACCGCCGGAGATATGACCGGTGTTCAGGTTTCCGGCCTGGGCAATGTGGTGGGTGGTACAGCCCGAGGATTACAAATAGGCGCTGCCAATATGGCCATACGTGCCAAAGGGCTTCAAATAGGTCTATTCAACTACTACAAAGAAAAATTAGATGGTTTCCAGTTGGGATTAGTCAATGCCAATCCCCAAACAAAAGTTCAACTGATGTTTTTCGGTGGTAATGCCACCAAGCTGAATGTAGGTGCCCGTTTCAAGAACCGGCTCTTCTATACCATCCTCGGTGGCGGTACCCATTATCTGGATTTTGGCGATAAGTTTTCCGCTGCCCTCTTCTACCGTGCCGGTCTTGAATTACCGCTCTACAAACAGCTGTTCATCAGCGGAGATCTGGGATACCAACATATAGAAACCTTCAAGAACAAGGACTACGGCATTCCGGCACGTCTCTATGCCCTCCAGGCACGTGTCAATCTGGAATACCACCTGACCGAGCGCTTTGGCATATTCCTCACCGGCGGTTATGGCGGCAGCCGCTACTACACCCAAGGGAAAAACCTATGACAAAGGCATCATTGTAGAGGGCGGGGTGACGATACTGAAATTATAAATTATTGTTTCTCCTTAATCAGCCCCGTCCTATACGCCACCAGCAGTTTCATCAAATCCTGAATCTGCGTAACGAGTTCACTTCCTTTATCCGTATCCTTCACCATCATACGCTGCGAATTGAATTCGACAACCAGGGTTGTAGACTTGATGTCTTGTCCTTCTTCAATGGCTTTCTGACGGCTCTGGAACGGCTCATGCTGCACCAACTGCAAGCCGTGGGAATGATATACCAGCGTATATCCCGCAATTCCCGTTTCCGGCTGATAGGCTTTTGAAAAACCACCGTCAATCACCAGCAGCTTACCATCCGCTTTGATGGGTTTCTCACCTTTAATGGTCTTTACCGGTACATGTCCGTTGATGATATGCGAATGTGGCCCCCGGCTTCACGCCGAACTCTTCAAGAATGCGGTCACACACCTCAGCCTCGTTGCGCAAAGCATAGTAATGCCCTTTCGTCTCCTTATGCAATGTTTTGTCGGCCACAAAATAGCGTTCAAAGGTAGCCATCTTGTCTTTATCGAAGGAAGGGGCATCCGGTCCGCACCACATGTACCAGACATAATCCAGTGCAAACTGTTTCTCGTCCGAACCGTCCTCGTCAAAGTAAGCGGTACGTATCAGCTGGTCGGTCTTTTTCAGCAACTTACGTCCCCAGTATTCCTTTTGGCCGATGCGGACATGTTTAAAACTGCCGTCCGCATTCAGAGGCACGGAAGCATGATAAAGCAGGTTACTGTTGCACACCAGATACATGCCGCCATACGTAAACAAGCAGCGCATGTGCTTCTTCATCTTCTCGCTGTTCATGAAAGAAGAATGAATCCGGTGCATCAGTTCGCGCTCTTCGTCCGACAGACGATACGGGTCCGCCGGGTCTACGGTGGGGAAATTCACATCGCGCAACGGATATTCCTTGCCTTCGTATACAAACACACCACGCTCGAAATCCACCAGATGCAGCAGTTTCCGGTTCGTCCATACCGAACTCAGGACGGCGCTGATGATTTCCGCCTCCAGTTTCAACTGGATAACCGTAATCGCCTTGTGCATCTGTGTAATCAGCCGCAAGGTCTTCTCATTGTATTCCGCATCGGCAAAGTTCATTTTCGGCGCAAAGATGGTGCAAGGGTCATCCGCATAGGTATCCATGGCAAACGTTGCAAGCGGCAACAGATTGATGCCATAACCATCCTCCAGCGTTGCTAAATTGGCATAGCGCATCGACATACGGATTACGTTGGCTATACAAGCATCATTACCCGATGCGGCACCCATCCACAGAATATCGTGGTTACCCCATTGGATGTCGAAATTATGATAATCACAGAGAGTATCCATGATAATATGCGCACCCGGTCCGCGGTCGTATATATCGCCCACGATATGCAGCGAGTCGATGGTCAAGCGCTGGATAAGGTTGCACATCGCCACAATAAAATCATCCGCACGCTTCGTAGAGATAATTGGTACTGATTATGACATTGATATAGGCATGCTTGTTAGGTTCGATGCTCGATTCGTGCAACAGCTCTTGAATGATATACGAGAACTCTGCTGGAAGTGCCTTGCGTACTTTCGAACGGGTATATTTGGACGAAACGTTCTGGCATACTTTTACCAACTGGTTCAGTGTTATCAAATACCAGTCATCCAGGTCCGTTTCCTGCTCCTTGATAAGTTGCAGCTTCTCTTCCGGATAATAAATTAACGTACAGATTTCCTTCTTCTCACTTTCGCGCAGTGTATGCCCGAATATTTCGTTCACCTTACGTTTCACTGCCCCCGATGCATTCTTCAGCACATGCTGAAAAGCCTCATACTCGCCATGAATATCCGTCAGAAAATGCTCTGTACCTTTCGGCAGATTCAGAATGGCCTCCAGATTGATGATTTCTGTACTGGCATCAGCAATGGTAGGAAAACTGCGTGATAATAATTGCAAATAACGCAAGTCATTGACAATACTTTCCGGAGTTATATTTCCCATAGTTATTTAATTGATAGTTGATAATTGACAGTTGATAATATCCCTCATTCTTCATTATCCATTAATGAAGAACATGAGCAGCACTTGGGCTATAATTACCCGTAGAAACATGCACAGCGGATAAACCGTAGCATAAGCTACAGACGGATTGTCTCCCGGAATGGTGTCGTTGGCGTAGTTCAGCGCCATGGGGTTTGCCATGCTTCCGCACAGCATACCCGCCATTGTTCCGAAATCTATCTTCAGCCACTTGAAAGTAACGATACCCATAATCAATACCGGAACCACAGTCAACGCAAAACCCGTAGCAATCCATAACAGCCCTTCCGGCCGGAATACCGTATCGAAGAAATGGGCACCCGCATCCAGTCCCAGGCAAGCCAGGTAAAGAGACAATCCCAATGCACGGAGCATCAGGTTCGCACTGCGCGTAGTATAAGTCACCATGTGCATTCTCGGGCCGAATGTTCCGATAAGAATACCTACGATGATAGGACCTCCTGCCAATCCGAGCCGCACGGGAGCGCTGATGCCGGGAATGGAAATAGGAATTGCCCCCAAAGCCAGACCGATGACAATGCCGATAAATACCGCCACCAAGTTCGGTTCCTTCAGGCTTTTCACAGCATTGCCCAGCACCTTCTCCACATTTTG
>ENA-OPYP01000036-OPYP01000036.1-human-gut-metagenome-genome-assembly--contig:-NODE-36-length-11367-cov-0.711477_pt1 | contig 11367 bp, 10 predicted proteins | sample MGYA00242638_ERZ504484 | MGnify/ENA primary metagenome ERZ504484 (study PRJEB26092, sample SAMD00036300) | human gut metagenome | host: Homo sapiens | study: EMG produced TPA metagenomics assembly of... | reverse complement strand
TTATGGAATACGTCATTCATCTGTTAGCCCTATTCATCGCCCTCAATTTTCTATTAAAGGTGGGGTTCTATCCACGCTGGGGAATGTGGACGGTTGCCGCAGGCTGTGCCTTTTTTGCGTGGCTGGTGACTCCATGGATGACGGAACAGTCCAAGACCGTGGTGGCAGCTTTCTTTGCCTCCCGTCCACAGATGTTGAACTTGTCGGTATGTGTCACTCTGGAAGCCGCCGTAATGATAACTTTCTGTTTCGACTGTTTCGCAGAAATGCGTACCCGCAACACGGCCTTCAAACAAGCGGTCACCCTCTTCCTGAAGTTATACCCCGGCATACTGATAGGCGGAGTAATATGCTATGTCCTGGCACTGCTGCTTTTCACTTTTCCCGGAATAGATTTCGGCAGTCTCTCATGGATAGCAGCCGGTGTTACTTTCTTTGCAGTTTGTGCTGGGAGCCTTCTGCTGCGGCATGCTATCGGTGATAAACCACTGCGCTTGGAAGTACTGTTCATTGTTAATATTTTCATTGTTATATTGAGCATCATTGCTACGGGCTATTGAAATAAATTAAAGAATTAAAAACTAAAAAGATATATGGAAACAATCTCAAACACACTGTTCTGGATTTCAAACGGGCTGCTGGTTCCCGTCGTAGTCCTGCTGCTGCTATTCTTTCTACGTGCCATTATCCTTGCGGGAGGTTTCTTCGGCGAGTTCTACCAGCGGATGAAATTACAGAAGCAATTCACTGAAACACTGGAGAACATCACCCCAGAGAATATAGACGGACTGCTGCAGCAACTCCCATCGGCAGGCAACTCCCCTCTCCTCCGCAACTTGTCCAAATTGTCCGCACACTGGGACGACGCTGCCTACTGCGAACACCTGCTTGCCAACTATGAAATGGAAGCCGAGAAGGAGTTGGGACGTTCGCGTACATTCATCAAACTGGGTCCCATGTTGGGACTGATGGGTACCCTCATCCCGATGGGTCCCGCACTGGTGGGGCTGGCACAAGGAGACATCTCCTCCATGGCCTACAATATGCAGGTGGCTTTTGCCACTACAGTGGTAGGGCTGGTCATTGCTGCTGTCGGCGTCATTACCCTGCAAGTGAAACAACGCTGGTATGCCCGCGAAATGAACGACTTGGAATATCTGTACAAAGTGATAAGCCGCCAAACGGCCGAAAAGGAATAACGGACTAACGATACGAAAACTATGAAGAGTAAGAGAAACAGATTACTGCACAGCGATTCGGACTCCGACCCCATGGGTACGGTAGCCAATCTTTTTGACGTAGCGATGGTCTTTGCCGTAGCCTTGATGGTGGCTCTCGTCTCCCGCTTCAATATGACGGAGATGTTTTCTAAAGAAGACTTCACCATGGTGAAGAATCCCGGAAAGGAAAATATGGAAATCATTACCAAAGAAGGGCAGGAAATCAAGAAATACACTCCCAGCGAAGACCAAAAGACCTCCGGTAAAAGAGGAAAGAAAGTGGGAGTTGCCTATCAGCTTGAAAATGGAGAGATTATCTATGTGCCGGAATAAGGGAATACAGTACCTATTAATAGCTATTTGGCCATCGCAGTATAACAACTATTAAGTATTTCACCCTCCGATAATGGTATGTACATTTGCAGCGTTATATAAAATAAAACAATATATGATAAAGCAAAGACTTCTCACAGCTCTCCTTATGGGAGGAATCATCGCCACCGGTGCCTATGCACAAGCAGAAAAAGGTGACAGCGACGATATGACCAAGAAAACTCACGAGTTGAACCCGGTCGTAGTAACGGGTACGGGTACACATCAGCGACTGAAGAACACTCCGTCTCCGGTATCGGTTATCACTGCCAACGAAATAAAGCGTGCCGGTATCACCGACTTCCAGCAGGCCTTGACCATGATGGTACCCTCGCTCTCCTTCCGTCCGAACGCGATGGGGTCCTATCTGATGATGAACGGACTCTCCAACAAGCACGTGCTGATATTGGTGAACGGACGCAAGGTCACGGGAGATATCACCGGTAACATCGACCTCAATCAGATTGACATGACCCGCATCAAGCGCATCGAGGTGCTGAACGGAGCCGCTTCTTCCCTTTATGGTTCGGATGCCATCGGCGGTGTAATCAATATCATTACCAACGAGCCTAAAGATGTGGTAGCCTTCAGCAGCAATAGCAGCTATACGAGAAAGAATCAATTCTCCCAAGGCTTGAATCTGGACATCGCCCAAGGAAAAATAGGGTCCTATACTTCCTATAAATACGACCACTCCGACGGTTGGCAAAACAGCCGTCTGACAGAAGACGGAGAAGACATCATCGAAACGATTGCCCCGCTCTCCCTGGGCTACAGCTCGAATAACTTTTCGCAGAAGTTTACCTATGATGCTACGGAACAGCTTTCCTTCTATGCCAACGGTGGATACTACAACCGCGGACTCGAACGTCCGGTAGAACGCGAAGATATCACCGGCGGAAGCAAGTACAACACTACCTACGAAGGTTACAACTGGGGGGACAGGCGCCAAATACAAACTGAGTAAACGCAACGTTATCCAGTTTTGACTATTCAGGAAACAATTACGCATCACGCTATAAATACCTGATAGAAAACAGCGGATACCTGCCCGGACAGTATGCGCTTACCAAGCTTCAGAAATTCCATGATGCCGAGTTGAAAGGTATCTTCGGTTTTACAACCAACAGCACTACGGTGTTCGGTGTGGACTATCGCCGTGAAGTGCTTCGCCGTCCCGACTCCGATTTGGACAAAAGTGTCTATACGACATCAGCCTACGGCCAGCATGAAGTGAAGCTATGGAACCATCTGACCGGTGTTGTGGGTGTACGCTACGACCATCACGAACAGACGGGCGGACGCTTCACCCCCAAAGTGGCAGCCATGTACAACATAAGCAACTTCAATGTACGTGCCACCTATGCTGCCGGATTCCGCGCTCCGGGAATTGACGAGCTCTACTACCACATGTTCAAGAAGACAATGGGTACACGGGCCACCATCTCATTGGGTAACGAGAACCTCGACCCCGAACGCAGCAACTATTACTCCATCAACATGGAATACCGTACCAACCGTTTCAGTGCTTCTGTCACCGGTTACCTGAACTATGTAAAGAACATGGTAACTTCCAAATCCACTAAAATTCGATGACCTACCGGAAGCAGAGCAGAACCAGTTGCGTGAAGAGTTCCCCGAAATCAGTGACCTTTCATCCACGAAAAACCTAAGTGTCAAGAACTACTTCAATTTCGAGAAAGCTACCGTCAAAGGCTTTGAAGTGAACTTGAACGGCAATCTGTTCCCGGGCTTCACCCTGGCCGGAAACTATACCTACGCCTATGGACGCGGTCTGAACGAAGGAGGCGAATGGCAAAACATCGAACGCAGCATACGCCATACAGCCACCATCACCGGAAACTATACACACAGCTGGAGCGACTATACCTTGAACCTCAACCTGAACGGTCGTCTGCAAAGCAAAGTCTATTATCCGGGCGACGCGGACGGCAATGCTCCGGGCTACGGCATCTGGAACCTCAATACCCGCCATACCTTCGACGGCTTCCGCAACTTTGTCATCGAACCGGGCATCGGTATAGACAATATCTTCAACAAGAAAGACAACCGCCCGCTGAACAAGAACTTCGCCTTGTATTCTCCGGGACGTTCGGTAGTAATCAGCCTGGCACTCAGACTAAAATAATCTCTCCATAACGCATTTAGAAACAACAACAATTATGAGACATTTTTTCATCACTCTCTATTTACTCGGCATCAGCCTCTTCTCCTCCGCACAACAAGAGGAGAAGGTGGCTCTGCTCATCACCCATTATGGCAGTTCGGACCCTCAGACACGTGCCTTGACGCTCGACGTCGTGACCCGTGAGGCACAAGAAGCCTTTCCGCAGTTTACAGTGCGCGAAGCATACATCTCGCCGATTGTACGAAAAAGACTTGCCAAGGAGGGTGTGTACAAAGACAGCCCTACGGATGCACTGCTGAAACTTCGCGCTGAAGGCTACCGGACCATCTACGTCCAGAGCACCACCTTGATAGAAGGCAGTGAGATGACCTCCGTCCGCAGGGATGCAGACAATCTCCGTCCCTTCTTCAAGGAGATAAGAGTGGGAAATCCCCTGCTCTACTCCGTCGAAGACTGCGAGAAGGTAATCGACATACTGACCGCCGAACAGCCGGAAAAGAAAGAAGACATTGTCTATGTGGGGCACGGCAACCAGCTACCCAGCACGGCTACTTACGCCATGCTCGACTTCATGATGAAAGCCCATGGACTGAAGAACTTCCACGTCAGCACCATTGAAGGATATCCTACCCTGGACGCAACCCTGCTGCAACTGAAAGAGACACGCCCCAAGAGCGTGACATTGGTTCCGTTGCTGTTTGGTATGCGGCAACCATACCAAGGAAGATATTGCCGGCGTGTGGAAGACGGAACTTGAAAAGCAAGGCTATCAAGTGAATGTACGCATGCAGGGACTGGGCGAAAACAAAGCCATCCGCCAGCTCTATATGGAACACATCAAAGCCATGCTAAAAGATTGATAACCAGCAAGCGTAAAAGGCTACACCTTTTACATACCAAGGCTACACCCTTTGCTCCGGATGGCTACACCATCCCGGACAAAGGGTGTAGCTCTTTTCAATGTACACAGATTACGGACATTTGTAACCATATTACGGATTCCTCCTCCTACGATATGGAACTTTCCGGATTATTCTCTACATTTGTACAAAACTAACAGGAACGTTTATGGAAGAAGTAATCAAGCTCAATGCTGTAGACCAATACAACAAGATGTTCGGTCTCGAAACCCTGCATCCGCTGGTCAGCGTAGTCGATTTGTCCGAAGCCACCGGATATCCCAGGCATTTCACCTTGAACTATGGCGTATACGCCCTTTTCCTCAAAAACACCAAATGCGGAGACATACGCTATGGAAAACAGTTTTACGATTACCAGGAAGGCACAGTAACCAGCTTCGCCCCGGGCCAGGTGACCGAGGTCAACATGCTGGAAGGTATGCAGCCCAGCGCCTCCGGCCTGCTGTTCCACCCCGACTTGATAAAAGGCACCTCGCTGGGACAGGGAATAAAGCAGTATTCCTTCTTTTCCTATTCCTCTACCGAGGCACTGCATTTGTCCGAGACGAGAAAGAAATCTTCCTCGACTGTCTGAAGAAGATTAAGATGGAAATCCAACGCCCCATCGACAAGCACAGCAAGGGTCTGATTGCACGCAACATCGAACTGCTGCTGGACTACTGCATGCGTTTCTACGAACGCCAGTTCATCACCCGCTCGGCAGCCAACAAAGACATCCTGATGAAATTCGAAGCACTGATAGACGACTATTTCCAGAGCGACAAACCGCAGACCGAAGGACTGCCTTCCGTGAAATACTTCGCAGACAAAGTGTTCCTCTCCTCCAACTATTTCGGAGATTTGGTGAAGAAGGAAACCGGAAAGACGGCGCAGGAATATATCCAGAACAAAATCATCGACCTGGCCAAAGAAATGATTATAGGAAGCGGGAAGACAGTCAGCCAGATTGCCTATGAGCTGGGATACCAGTATTCGCAGCACTTCAACCGCGTGTTCAAGAAGAACGTAGCTATACTCCGAGCGAATACCGGCACTTGCAGGTTTAGACAATAAAGTTTCACCACAGATTACGCCGATTAGCGCAGAGTTTTTTCGGTTTCATCAAATATAAGTTCTATCTTTGTATGCCAATAGAACATATGGATATGAAACACCCCAAAATAATTGTTGCCGGCATCGGACCGGGCAATGAATCGGATATGACTCCCGCCGTAATTTCCGCTTTGCAAGAATCAGATGTAGTGGTGGGATATAAGTATTATTTCCAATTTGTAATCCCTTATCTCCACCCCTCAACAGCATGCATAGATACCGGCATGAAGCGTGAACGCGCCCGTGCCGAGCAGGCTTTCGAGCTGGCGGAGCAGGGAAAGACGGTCTGCGTCATCAGCTCCGGGGATGCGGGCATCTATGGTATGACGCCGCTTATCTACGAGATGAAGCGGGAAAGGAACAGCGACGTGGAAATCGTCTCGCTGCCGGGCATCAGCGCTTTCCAAAAGGCAGCCTCACTGCTGGGAGCTCCCGTAGGACATGACTTCTGTGTCATCTCCCTTTCAGACCTGATGACTCCCTGGGAACGTATCGAAAGACGTATCACCGCAGCCGCTGCCGCCGACTTCGTGACGGCAGTCTACAACCCCAAAAGTGAAGGACGCTACTGGCAGCTTTACCGCTTGAAAGAACTCTTTCTGCAGGAAGGACGCTCACCGGAAACACCCGTAGGATATGTACGCCAGGCAGGACGCCCGGAACAAGCGGTACACATCACCACGCTGGGAGATTTCAATCCCGAAGAGGTGGATATGTTTACAGTCGTATTGATAGGCAACTCACAGTCCTACGAATGGAACGGAGCCTTCATCACTCCGCGCGGCTATTACCGGGACACGAATACCGAAGCCACGGGCATCGGGCAAGACATCATGATTCGTAGTTTCCGTACCATCGAAAAGGAACTGAAGAACAAGCATATTCCCCTCGACCATAAATGGGCTTTACTCCATGCCATACATACCACCGCCGATTTTGAAATGGAGCATCTGCTGCATACGGACGAAGGTGCCGTGGCTTCCTTGTATCAAGCCATCGAGAAAGGCGAAATCAAGACCATTGTCACAGACGTCACGATGGCAGCCAGCGGTATCCGCAAAGGAGCTTTGCAGCGGCTGGGCATAGAGGTGAAATGTTACCTCGGCGACCCGCGCACGGCGACGATGGCTGCAGAGAAAGGCATCACCCGTACTCAGGCAGGCATCCGCCTGGCTGTGGAGGAGCATCCCGATGCTTTCTTTGTATTCGGCAATGCACCTACGGCACTTATGGAACTCTGCGACCTGATACGTAAGGGCAAGGCACATCCGGCGGGCATTGTTGCCGCACCGGTAGGCTTTGTGCATGTGCAGGAGTCCAAACACATGGTGAAACCCTTTACGGAAATACCCAAGATTATCGTAGAAGGACGTAAGGGAGGCAGTAACTTAGCTGCCACGCTGGTGAACTCCGTGCTGTGCTACAACGATGCGGAGCAGTTGCGCCCGGGCAGGGATGTGTAAGTGAAAAAAGACATTCCATAACATTACTTGTTACGACCGATAACATTACTTGTTATGCCCCCTTACATTACTTGATATTTTCATAAGATTACTCATTGAATGAAACACAGATTTATAATCATAGGAATGGATGACAACCGTTCCCCCTTCTTTCCACCGGAAGCACTGGCACAGATACGGAAGGGGAAGGTCTTCTCCGGCGGCATACGGCATAAGGAGATTGTCGGTCCTCTGCTGCCTGCCGGGGCCGAATGGATTTCCATCACCGTACCGCTGGACCACGTCTTTTCCCATTATGAAGAAATATTTACCCGCTTCGAAGAGACGGCTACGGACGACTCCATCATTGTATTCGCGTCCGGCGACCCGTTATTCTTCGGTTTTGCCAATACCATAAAGCGTAAGCTTCCCGAGGCAGACATTCTGCTCTATCCCGCTTTCAATTCCTTGCAGACATTGGCACACCGCCTCGTCATGCCGTATGACGACATGCGCACCGTCTCCCTGACAGGACGCCCGTGGCAGGAGTTCGACCGTGCCCTCATAGAGCATGTACCCCAAATAGGCATCCTCACCGACCGCGAACATACCCCGGTCACCATTGCCGCCCGCATGCTGGAATACGGGTACTCCCACTACACACTATACATCGGCGAGCATCTCGGCAATCCCGAAAAGGAACGCATACGCCGGATGACACCCCGGGAAGCGGTTTCCGGTGACTTCGAACATCCCAACTGCTTGCTGCTGGACAGCCATCTCGACAATGCCGCACAAACTCCCTGCACGGTAGCGAAGCCCCAGACTTTCCAGTCCGTCCCTTCGGCATCCCCGATGAAGAGTTTGCACATCTTGACGGACGCGCCCGCATGATAACCAAGGCTCCCATCCGCTGCTCACCTGCAGCATTGGAACTGAACCGCCGCCGCGTCTTCTGGGACATCGGTTTCTGTACCGGTTCCGTCTCCATCGAAGCCCGCCTGCAATTTCCTCATCTCGCCGTCATCTCCTTCGAGATACGCCCCGAAGGAAAAGAGCTGATGGACACCAACTCCCGCCGCTTCGGCGCACCGGGCATTACGGCGATAACCGGAGATTTCCTGCACACCGACCTCACTCCCTTTGCCCGCCCCGATGCCGTCTTCATCGGTGGACACGGCGGACATCTGGAGGAAATGATAGAGAAAGTGAAACAAGTGCTGCACCCCGAAGGCTGCATCGTCTTCAACTCCGTATCGGCAGAAAGCAAGGAGGCGTTCTGCCGAGGAATCGAGCGGAACGGAATGGTGCTCCACCCTTCCACCCATATCGCCTTGAACGAATATAACCCCATTGAAATTATGAAAGCCACGCTTTCTTAAACATACCCATTATGAAAACAGCTATTATTCTAATCTCCGAAGCCGGTTTGAGCATAGCCCAATCACTGCTCAACGAACTTCCCGACTCCGAAATCTTCACCCTCAGGCACGAAGAGGGATGCACACATATAGAATCCGCCGGCAAATTCACAGCGGAAAACTTCAACCGCTATGATGCCTTTGTCTTCATTGGCGCCATGGGAATCTGTGTCCGCACCATCGCTCCTTGCGTGAAGAACAAATATACCGACCCTGCCGTGATTTGCGTGGACAGTACCGGTAAATTTGCCATCTCCGTACTTTCCGGACACATCGGAGGAGCCAACGAACTGACCCACCAGGTAGCGAATATCCTCGGGGCCGAACCGGTAGTCACCACGCAAAGCGACTGCACCGGTCTATGGGGACTCGATACCCTGCCCCAACGTTTCGGGTGGTTTCCGGTCATCAACGCCGAACCCTCCACCCTCCTGCTGGCAGAACTTGCCAAGACGCCCGAAGAGAAAAAAAAGAGTATGCATGAACGAGCATATCAGCCTCTTCGTTTCCGGCAAGCCCACCGCCCTGCTGCTCACGGTGCGCAATGAAGGCACGGACTGGATGGAGGCGCACCTGCCGCCTCATGTAGAAGTATTCTACCGGGTGCAGGACATTAAACCTTCACGCTTCAAACTGATTCTGTGCGTATCTCCCCAAGTCCCCAACTTCCCGGAAATGCCTATGATATGCTACGTGCCCTGTGTCGTACACCTCGGCATCGGCCTTGCCCGGCTGGCAGGTCCCGTGCGGAAAGTGGAGAAAGAGATTATGAACACACTGAAGGAATACGGCATCATGCCCCAAAGCATCGCCTCCATCTCCACGATTAAAGCCAAAAGTGACGAACCGGTAGTGAAAGCGCTCCAAAAGAAGTTCCCGGTCTACTTCTATACAGCCGAGGAACTGGCAGAGATAGAGGTGCCCCATCCCAGCAAAACCGTCATGAAGCACATGGGCACCCCCAGCGTCAGCGAAGCCGCCGCCTTGCTGAGTGCAAACAACTCCCGGCTGCTGGTACCCAAGAAGAAAGGAGAGAACTATACCGTGGCCGCCGCCCTTGACATAAGAACTGTGCGCCAGGGCCACATCGAAATAGTGGGTGCCGGCCCGGGCGACCCGGACCTGGTTTCCGTACGCGGACGCCAAATGCTGGAACGCGCCGACCTCATTCTGTATGCCGGCAGCCTCGTTCCCAAGGAGCTGACTCTCTGTGCCAAGGCCGGTGCTACCGTACTCAGCTCCGCTTCCATGGATTTGGAGGAACAATTTGAAGTAATGAAGAAGTTCTATGACAAGGGAAAATTCATCGTACGCCTGCATACGGGTGACCCTTGTATCTATGGTGCCATTCAGGAACAGATGAACTACTTTGACCAGCACGGTATGAGCTACCACATCACCCCCGGCATATCCTCCTTCCAGGCGGCGGCAGCTGCCTTGAAGTCGCAGTTCACCATTCCGGAAAAAGTGCAAAGCATCATCCTAACACGCGGCGAAGGACGCACGCCCATGCCCGAACGCGAAAAGCTACATCTCATGGCACGCTCACAAAGTACCATGTGCATCTTCCTCAGTGCAAGCATTGCGGAGCAGGTGCAGGAAGAACTGTTGCAGGAATATCCGGAAACTACCCCCGTAGCTGTCTGCTACCACTTGACATGGAAAGACGAACAAATATTCAGGGGGGAACTCAAAGACCTTGCCAGAATAGTGAAGGAAAATAACCTCACCTTGACAACCATGATTGTCGTAGGCGAAGCCATCGGCAACCGTGAAGGTCTGTCACGGCTCTATGCACACGAGTTCAAGCATCTGTACCGGAAATAAATCAACGATTAATCACCCATAAACATTCAAACATGATATTAATATTTGGCGGAACCACCGAAGGACGCATAGCCATCCAAACCCTTGAAGAAGCCGGAAAAACTTTCTACTATTCTACCAAAGGGGATGAGCAGGACGTACTTCTGCATAATGGCATCCGCCTGCAAGGCGCGATGGATGCAATAGAAATAGAAACATTCTGTGCACAGCATCACATAAAGCTGCTGATAGACGCCGCGCACCCCTTTGCCACACAGCTGCATGAGACTCTGGAACAAGTCTCCGTGGAATCGAATATCCCCGTCATCCGTTTCGAGCGTATCTTCCCGAAACGCGATGAAGAACACATCACCTGGTGCAGGGATTATGACGATGCCATCGAGAAGATACAGAAAGAAAAGATTTTCATCTTACTTGCACTGACCGGCGTACAGACCATAGGTAAGCTGAAGCCTTTGTGGCAGAATGCCTGCTGTTACTTCCGCATCCTCGACCGTGACAGCTCGCGCAAGCTCGCCCGGGAACAGGGCTTCTCCGAGAAGAACCTCTACTACTACACACCCGGAGAAGACGAGCAAGTCCTGATGAAACAGCTTCATCCCGAAGCCATCCTCCTCAAAGAAAGCGGGATATCCGGCGGATTCTGCGAGAAGGTGGAAGCTGCCCGGCAACTGGGTATACGCATCTTTGCCATCCGACGCCCCGAGACATCCGGCAAGTTTATCTGTGTAAACGGCGAGCATGGCCTGCGCCGCATAGTCGAGAAACATTTACCCGACTTCTTCCCCCTGCGCAGCGGACTAACCACCGGAACATGTGCCGCCGCTGCCGCCGTAGCCGCCACCTGGGATGTATTCAATATCTACTTCAAAAAGCGTCCTACGGAATTTCCGGTAGTTCTTCCCAACGGAGAAACCATCCAGG
>ENA-OPYP01000035-OPYP01000035.1-human-gut-metagenome-genome-assembly--contig:-NODE-35-length-11461-cov-0.819305_pt1 | contig 11461 bp, 10 predicted proteins | sample MGYA00242638_ERZ504484 | MGnify/ENA primary metagenome ERZ504484 (study PRJEB26092, sample SAMD00036300) | human gut metagenome | host: Homo sapiens | study: EMG produced TPA metagenomics assembly of... | reverse complement strand
TTATTTCAACGGTCGTAAGTTCAAGTCCGTATCGGGGTATGGGCTCGCTGGAAGCTATGGAAAATGGCTCTAAGGACCGCTACTTCCAAAGCGGTACCAGTGATGTGAAGAAATTGGTTCCGGAGGGCATTGCTGCTCGCGTTCCTTATAAAGGTACTTTGTATGAAGTGATTTATCAGTTGGTTGGCGGTCTGCGTGCCGGTATGGGATATTGCGGTGCAGCCAATATAGAGAAACTGCACGATGCCAAGTTTACCCGCATTACTAATGCAGGTGTACTGGAAAGTCATCCGCACGATGTGTCTATAACCAGTGAGGCACCGAACTATAGCCGTCCTGAGTAAGATAATAACAAAATAATAGTGAATGCCCGGAGAGAGATTGCCGCTTTCCGGGCATTTTGTTTATATTTGCAGCCGTATAAAAAGAACGGATGGTGCTTATGGTTAGATTGTTTTTACTGTTTTTCTTCCTTGGGCTCGGATTGGCTGTTTCGGCCCAGGACGATCCGGTACTGATGCGTATCAATGGAAAGGAGGTCCTCCGTTCTGAATTCGAACGTAGCTATAATAAGGGCGGTACCTCTGTCGGTGCAGGCCGGAAGGCATTGGATGCATATGTGAATAAGTTTATAGACTTCAGGCTGAAAATAGAGGCTGCCGAAGTTGCGGGATTGGATACTTCCCGTGTCTTCCAGAAGGAGCAGGATGAGTATCGCCGCTGTCTGATTAAATCATACTTGACAGATGAGGAGACGGCAGAGCAGGAGGCACGGCAGTATTATGACAAGATGAAATCCGGCCGGCGTGCGGGCCGGGTATATGTGAAGCATATTTTTAAATATCTCCCCCAGAATATTTCCGGTCATACCTTGCGTGAGATGGAGTCCAGGATGGATTCTATCTACAGGGCTCTTGCAAAGGAAGGGGGGAGCTGTGCCGTCTTTCGATGCTTGCGTCGAGCAATTTTCCGATGAGAAGAAAGCGTTTTGGGTGGGTTGGCTGCAGATGCCGGTGGAGTTTGAGGATATTGTATTCGGGTTGAATGCCGGAGAGATTTCCCGTCCGTTCCTCACTCCTCAAGGCATTCATATCGTGAAAGTACTCGAACAGCAGGAAATCCTTCCTTTTGAGAGGATGAAGGACAAGATAATCCGTTGTCAAACCCGTCGTCATGGAATGGATAAAGGAACGCGGGCTTTTGTGGATAAACTGAAGAAAGAATATCACTATATGCCGGATAAAGCCGGTATCGACGAACTGCTGGCCAAAGGAAGCACTTCCCGTGTATTGTTTACACTGGATGGCAAGGCATACGGTGGAAAAAGAGTTTGCCGGATTTGCCGCTGTTTATCCGGCAGGGACGCGCAGACAGTTGGAGGCTTTTACAGTAAAAACGATTCTGGACTATGAAAACTCCCGTCTGGAATTGAAGCATCCCGAATTCTGTGCGTTGGTGCAGGGGCATCGTGACAGCATGTTGCTTGCCGAAATCACTGACCGTGAAGTGGGAAAGAGGAGTGTGGTGGATGAAGCGGGATTGAAAGCATATTTTGAGGCGCACCGTTCGGACTTCCATTGGGACGAACCGCGTTATAAGGGTATTGTGCTGCATTGTACTACCAAGCGGGTGGCGAAGCAAGTACGGAAATTTCTGAAACAGATTCCGGAAGAGGAGTGGATGGATGCCATCCGTCTCACCTTCAATGCCGGCGATACTCCCAAGGTGCAGGCAGAGCAAGGATTATTTGCCCCTGGTGATAATGCATATGTGGATGATTTGGTGTTCAAAGGGAAGGATGCAACCCCGGTTTTGTCATTTCCCTTTACTGCTGTACAAGGTCGTAAGCAGAAGGGACCGGATAGTTGGCAAGAGGTGCGAGAGCCGCTCGTAACCGCTTATCGGAACTATTTGGAAACGCATTGGGTGGCAAAGTTGCGTGCTGCCGGTAAGGTTGAAATTGACCAAGAGGTTTTAAAAACCGTTAATAATCACTGATGCAACCGATTAAAACACTATCTTCGTATCTCAAAACGAAGTAAATATCAGTTGGTGATGCGAACAACCTGCTTTGGGCTTTTAATTTTCCTTCTCTGTGCGGCGTGCAGCGAGCAGCACGACCATAAAGGGCGGACACCGTTAGTGGAGTTGGACGGCAATTTCCTTTACCGGGAAGATTTGCAATCGGTACTTCCTGCCGGTTTGTCCAAAGACGACAGTCTGTTGTTTGCAGAACATTATATCCGTAATTGGGTGGAAGATATTTTGCTGTACGATAAAGCGCAGAGCAATATTCCCAATAACGGTGAGATTGATAAACTTGTGGAGAATTATCGCAAAGCTTGATAATGCATACCTATCAGCAGGCTTTAATACATCAACGACTATCAGAGGAGATTTCAGAACAAGACTTGACGGAGTATTACGAGAAGAACCAGGCGCTCTTCAAGGTGGAACGTCCGTTGATGAAAGGCTTGTTCATCAAAGTTCCTTTGACAGCCCCACAGCTGGGCAATGTTCGTCGCTGGTACAAGACGGAAACCCGTGAGGCGGTGGAACATCTGGAAAAGTACAGTCTGCAGAATGCTGTGAAGTATGAGTATTTTTATGATAAATGGGTGCCGGTATCGGAAGTGCTGGATATGCTGCCCTTGAAGGTTCCTAATGTGGACGAGTATCTGGACAAGAATCGCCATGTAGAGCTGAAGGATACGGTTTTCCATTATTTCCTGAATGTGAGCGATTATCGCCCGGTGGGAGAGCAGGAACCCTATGAGTTTGCCCGTAGGCAAGTGAAGGATATGCTGCTGAACGTGAAGCAGGTGGAATTCATGAAGCAAGTGAAGGATGATTTGTACCAACGGGCGGTGAAAAGAGACAAGATTAAATATTATTTAGAATAAGACACCAAGAATGAAACAGTGTATGAACTTTAAGTTTGTAATTTTATTTGCCTTGACGCTATTAGTCGGTTCTACCGTTTATGGACAAGACAACGTAATTGACGAGGTAGTGTGGGTAGTAGGTGACGAGGCTATACTGAAGTCCGAAGTGGAAGAAGCACGCATGAGTGCATTGTATGAAGGACGCAAATTTGACCGTGACCCTTATTGCGTGATACCGGAGGAGATAGCCGTGCAGAAGCTGTATCTTCACCAGGCTGCCCTCGACAGTATCGAAGTATCCGAGAGTGAGGTTATCCAGCGTGTGGACTATATGACGAACATGTATATCGCCAACATCGGTTCGCGCGAGAAAATGGAGGAATACTTCAACAAGACTTCCAGCCAGATTCGTGAAACGCTGCGCGAGAATGCCCGTGAAGGATTGAAGGTTCAGAAGATGCAGCAGAAACTGGTGGGTGAGATTAAGATAACTCCGGCTGAGGTGCGCCGTTACTTCAAGGATTTGCCGCAGGACAGCATTCCTTATATCCCTACCCAGGTGGAGGTGCAGATTATCACTCAGCAGCCCAAGGTTCCTTTGGAGGAAATAGAAGATGTAAAGAGGCGTCTGCGTGAGTATACCGACCGTGTCAATAAGGGCGAAAGCTTTTCCATGTTGGCTCGTCTGTACTCCGAGGACCGTGGCTCGGCCATGCGTGGCGGTGAAATAGAGTTTTCGGGACGCGGTATGCTGGACCCCGCTTATGCCAATGTAGCTTTCAACTTGCAAGACCCCAGCAAGGTTTCCAAGATTGTAGAGTCTGAATATGGTTTCCATATCATTCAGTTGATAGAGAAGCGCGGTGACCGTATTAAAACACGCCACATTCTGTTGAAACCGCATATTCCGGAAGAAGCTCTGGCTGCCGGTTGTGCCCGTTTGGATTCTATTGCCGATGATATCCGCAATAACAAGTTCTCTTTTGAAGAGGCTGCCTCAGTGCTTTCGCAGGATAAGGATACGCGTAACAATCATGGTTTGTTGCCGAATCCCAATACGAACACTTCCCGTTTTGAGATGCAGGAACTTCCCCCTGAAATAGCCAAGGTGGTGGATAAGATGAAAGTGGGCGAAATCTCCGAAGCCTTCACCATGATTCCGCAAAAGACCGGAAAAGAAGAGTGTGTGATTGTGAAACTGAAGAGTCGTACGACGGGACACAAGGCTACCATTGCCGATGACTATCAGAACTTGAAAGAGATTGTGTTGGAGAAACGCCGCGACGAAGTGCTGGACAAGTGGATTCGTGAAAAACAGAAACACACTTACGTTCGCATCAACGAAAATTGGAGAAACTGTACATTCAAGTATCCGGGATGGATAAAAGACTGATAATTGGTTTGATATGCCTGTTCGGCGTTTGTTTGTTGAGCGCCCAGGACAGGAAAAGTGAGCCTGACAAGAAAAAGAAACGTGTGGATTTGCTTTATGCCGATGAGGCGCAGGCGGATAAACAGTTGCGCCCCGATGTGCAGGTGTTGATTGGTTCTGTCCGGATGAAGCATGACAGTATGTACATGTTCTGTGATAGTGCGCTGATATTCGAAAAGATAAATTCTGTGGAGGCATTCGGCAATGTGCGTATGGAGCAGGGCGACACCTTGTTCATCTATGGAGACTATCTGTATTATGACGGCATGTCGCAGCTGGCCATGCTGCGTGAGAATGTACGTATGATAAATCGTAATACGGTGCTGACAACCGACAGTTTGAACTATGACCGTCTGTACGATTTGGGTTATTACTTCGAAGGCGGTACGCTGACCGACGAGGATAATGTGCTGACTTCCGAGTGGGGAGAATATAGCCCCTGCCACCAAGTTGGCTGTCTTCAACCACGACGTGAAGCTGGTCAACCCGAAGTTTGTCTTGACTTCGGATACCTTGAAGTATAGTACAGCTACCAAGATTGCTACCATTCTAGGTCCCTCCGATATTGTGAGTGACCAGAATCATATCTATTCCGAACGTGGCGTGTACAATACGACTACTGAGCAGGCAGAGCTGCTCGACCGTTCCGTACTGACCAACGACGGCAAGAAACTGACCGGTGACAGCCTTTTCTACGACCGCATCTTGGGATACGGCGAGGCTTTTGACAATGTACAGATGAATGATACGGTCAACCGGAACATGTTGACTGGCGACTATTGTTTCTACAACGAACTGACCGGAAGCGCCGTTGCCACCAAACGTGCCGTAGCTATCGACTATTCGCAGGGCGACAGTCTGTTTATGCACGGTGATACTTTGCGGGCTGATTACCTACCATATGAATACCGATTCCATGTACCGGGAGATGCGTGCCTATCCATAAGGTGCGTGCTTATCGCACGGATGTGCAGGCCGTATGCGATTCGTTGGTGTATAATTCCAAGGACTCTTGCATGACGATGTACACCGACCCTATCTTGTGGCACGGGGAACAACAGTTGTTGGGCGAGGAAATTAAAATTTACATGAACGATAGTACCATCGACTGGGCACATATCATCAATCAGGCCCTGACGGTAGAGAAAAAGGACAGTATTCACTATAACCAAGTTTCCGGTAAGGAGATGAAAGCTTTCTTCATAGATGGAGACATGCGTCTGGTGGAGGTAAACGGCAATGTATTGGTGGTGTATTATCCGGTAGAGGAGAAGGACAGTTCGCTGATTATGATGAACTATTCGGAAGGTGGACTTTTGAAAATGTACTTGAAGGAGAGAAGAATGGAGCGCGGAGTCTTTGTTGGAAAGACTACCGGTACAGCCTATCCTTTGGACCAGATTCCACCAGATAAGAGCAGGCTGCCTTCTTTTGTTTGGTTCGACTACATCCGTCCGCTCAACAAGGAGGACATCTTCGAGTGGAGGGCTAAAAAAGCAGGTGAAGTATTGAAGAAAAGTGACCGGAAACCTGTAACTTCGCCAAGGAATATGCATATTAAACGAAATAATAAGTAGCGTCATGGGAATGTTTGCAATGCGGAAGCCTCGTGGCTTCAATCATAGCTATATCTATGTGGATGAGCGGAAAGAGAAGTTGGCGAAGATGGAAGAAAACGCCAAGCGTGACCTGGGTATGCTGCCGGAAAAGGATTCTCGCCCGAGGATATACGGGGCAAATTCATAGAAGGAACAACTCACTTGAAGCGGCGCAAGGAGAGCGGACGTAAGCCGATGCATTTGGGCATAATCCTTGTTGTCATAGCTGTGCTGATTTATCTGTGGTATGCCATCAGTAACGGAATCATTTAATAATGATTAATCATTAATCTCTAATCATTAAACATTATCATGAGCGATATCATTCATTTGCTGCCCGATTCGGTTGCCAATCAGATTGCTGCCGGAGAGGTGATTCAGCGTCCGGCATCTGTTGTGAAGGAATTGGTGGAAAATGCAATTGATGCCGAAGCAGAGGAAATACATGTGCTGATTACCGATGCGGGCAAGACCTGCATCCAGGTGATTGATGACGGAAAGGGGATGTCCGAAACGGATGCGCGTCTTTCTTTTGAACGCCATGCAACTTCAAAGATACGCGAAGCTGCCGATTTGTTTGCCCTACGCACCATGGGCTTCCGTGGAGAAGCGTTGGCTTCCATTGCTGCGGTAGCTGAAGTGGAGTTGAAAACACGCCCAGCCAGCGAGGAACTGGGGACGCGACTGTTGATTGCCGGCTCTAAAGTCGAGGGCCAGGAAGCCGTTTCCTGCCCTAAGGGAAGCAATTTTTCCATCAAGAACCTATTCTTCAATATTCCTGCCCGGCGTAAATTCCTGAAAGCCAACTCTACGGAGTTGAGCAATATCCTTACGGAATTCGAGCGTATAGCGCTGGTGCATCCTGAGGTAGCCTTCTATCTGTATAGTAATGATACGGAATTGTTCAATCTTCCGGTAATGCCTTTGCGGCAACGCATCATGGCAGTTTTCGGAAAGAAACTGAATCAGCAGTTGCTGTCCGTAGACGTCAATACGACGATGATAAAGATTTCCGGTTTTGTTGCCAAGCCGGAAACCTCGCGCAAGAAAGGAGCGCACCAATACTTTTTTGTGAACGGGCGTTATATGCGTCACCCCTATTTCCACAAAGCGGTGATGGACGCTTATGAGCAGCTGATTCCTGCCGGTGAGCAAATCTCCTACTTTATTTATTTCGAGGTAGACCCTGCCAATATCGATGTGAACATCCATCCGACGAAGACGGAGATTAAGTTCGAGAATGAGCAGGCTATCTGGCAGATTCTGTCGGCTGCGGTCAAGGAATCCTTAGGCAAGTTTAGCGCTATACCTACTATCGATTTTGATACCGAGGACATGCCGGATATTCCTGCATTCGAGCAGGCTCGTCCGATAGAGCCTCCGAAGGTACACTATAACACGGATTTCAATCCCTTCAAGACGTCTTCCGCTTCTTCCTATGGAGGCGGTGGCAATTATTCGCGCCCCAAAGTGGAGTGGGAGGGGCTTTATTCCGGTTTGGAAAAAGCCAGCAGGATGAACGAGCCGATGGAGGAAGAGCCTTTTGTAGAGGATACGGTTACCGGTACGGCTCCAAGAGAGGAGGAGAGGGTTCCTTATTTCCAGGAAACGGTTCCTTCCGGGGCAAGCGCCTCTTTCTATGGCAATGAGGCAACGGTAGAGAAAGGAGCGCAACACTTCCAGTTCAAGGGGCGTTTTATTCTGACTTCCGTTAAATCGGGTCTGATGCTGATAGACCAGCACCGGGCGCATGTCCGGGTATTGTTCGACCGCTATATGAGCCAGATTCGACAGAAACAAGGCGTATCCCAGGGGGTATTGTTTCCGGAGATTATCCAGTTGCCGGCTTCGGAAGCTGCCGTACTGGAAAGTATATTGGAAGATTTGTCGGCAGTAGGCTTCGATTTGAGCCCGCTGGGTGGCGGCAGCTATGCCATCAACGGCATACCTTCGGGCATAGAGGGGTTGAACCCGGTAGAATTGGTCCGGAATATGGTACATACTGCTATGGAAAAAGGGAATGACGTTAAGGAAGAGGTGCAGACAATTCTTGCATCGACCTTGGCACGTGCTGCGGCCATCGTCTATGGACAAGTGCTGAGCAACGAGGAAATGTCCAATCTCGTGGACAATCTGTTTGCATGCCCATCCCCGAATTATACTCCGGACGGAAAGACGGTGCTGGCGACCATTAAAGAAGAGACATGAAAAACGTCTTTCTCAATAAGGAAGAGTACTTTCTTTTGCATCAAGGCAAAAAAAGTACAAATATTCAGAACCTTTTAGTTCTGTTGGCGTTAATTAGACAGTTTGAATGATAAAGAGTTTAATTAACCACTTAACTATTTTAAGGTATATGAAAAAGATTCTAATGTTACTGGCTTTAGCTGGTGTGTCTTCTGTTGCCATGGCGCAGCAAAAGACTGAAGTTGTGGAAGAATTTGGTGTTATCCAGGTTCAGGATAAATATCAGGTAATCACTAATCCGTTCTGGAGTAATTGGTTTTTCTCTATAGGCGGTGGTGCCGAAGCAACTTTTGGAGATAATGATAAGGCAGGAAGTTTTGGCAAGCGTATCAGTCCGACGCTGAATTTTGCCATCGGCAAATGGTTCACCCCGGGACTGGGAGTACGTCTGCAATATAGCGGCCTTCAGGCAAGAGGATATACGTATGATGCAGGTGCTGACTACGTGAAAGGCACTCAGATGGATGACGGCTACTACAAACAGCGTTTCGACTATATGAATCTGCACGGAGATGTGATGTTCAATCTGAATGCGCTGTTTGGAGGATACAACCAGCACCGTGTGTATGAAATCATTCCTTATGTAGGTGCTGGCTTCACTCACAACTACACAAAGCCTCACCGCGAAGCTCTGTCTGTAAACGCGGGTATCATCAATCGCTTCCGTATTTCCAATGCGATAGATATTAACCTGGAGCTGAGCGCAATGGGCGTTGAAGATAAGTTCGATGGCGAAGTTGGCGGCGATCATGGATATGATGGCGTGCTGAGTGCAACGGTAGGGTTGACATACCGTTTCCCCGCCCGTGGATTCCGTCGCCCGATGCCTCAGTTGATTTCTCAGGTAGAGCTGGCTGCCATGCAGGCACAGCTTGCAGAGATGGGAGCTGCCAACCAGCAGCTGCAGAATGCATTGGTGGCTGCACAGAACCAGCCGGTGGCCGAAGTTACGGAAACCGAAGTGATTGTTCCCGATCCGGATATAGCACCGCGTACCGTATTCTTCAATATCGGTTCTGCCGAAGTCTCTCCACGTGAAGCAATGAACTTGTCTTATCTGGCAGACCAGATGAAACAGTTCCCGAACGCCACTTACACTGTAAACGGATATGCAGACTCTGCAACCGGTACGCCGGCATTCAACAAAGAGTTGAGTTTGAAGCGTGCACAAGCCGTGGTCGATGTATTGGTAAAACAATACGGAATTCCTGCTGACCGCCTGAAGGTGGATGCCGGTGGTGGTGTCGATAAGTTCGGACAGCCGATTCTGAACCGTGTGGTATTGGTGAAATCTGCCAATTAGAAAGCTACGAGCTACAAGCTACAAGGAGTTACGAGTTATAGAATGAGAAGGGGCATGCGTTATTATGACGCATGCCCCTCATTTTTTGTAACCAGTAACTTGTAACAGGTAGCTCCTTGTAACTCGTAACTTCTGTAACTCGTATCTCCTATCCCTTATTCTCCGCCGAATTTCTTTACTTGCTCTGCAATCAGTTCCGCATCATCAAAGTAGTTTATCTTCATAGCCTTGCGTACATCGTCCAAGGTTGCGGCAGCGGTTTCCCTGGCAGTTTCGCAACCTTTCTTCAGCATGTCGTAGATGGCGGGGATGTCTTTTTCAAACTCCTTGCGGCGGTTGCGGATAGGCTCCAGTGTCTCCTGCATAATTTCGTTGAGGAACTTCTTCACTTTCATGTCGCCCAGACCGCCACGTTGGTAGTGGGCTTTCAGTTCGTCCAGATTCGGATATTCGGGCAGATAAAGGCCGAAGTGTTCCGGACGGCAAAAGGCATCCAGGTAAGTGAATACGGTGTTGCCTTCCAATTTTCCGGGGTCTTGCACACGCAGGTGGTCGGGGTCGGTATACATGCTCTTCACCTTCTTCTGCACCTCGTCGGCAGAGTCCGAAAGATAGATACAGTTGCCGAGGCTCTTGCTCATCTTGGCTTTGCCGTCCGTTCCCGGCAGGCGCAGGCAGGCTGCATTGTCGGGCAACAGGATTTCCGGTTCCACGAGGGTTTCACCATATATATAGTTGAAACGGCGTACGATTTCACGAGCTTGTTCAATCATCGGCTCCTGGTCTTCGCCCACGGGCACGGTAGTGGCGCGGAAGGCGGTAATGTCCGCTGCCTGGCTGATGGGGTAGGTGAAGAAACCTACGGGGATGCTTGTCTCGAAATTACGCATCTGGATTTCGGTCTTTACCGTCGGGTTGCGTTGCAGGCGGCTCACGGTCACCAGGTCCATATAGTAGAAGGTCAGTTCGCAGAGTTCCGGTATCTGGGATTGGATGAAGATAGTACTCTTCGTCGGGTCCAGTCCGCAAGCCAGGTAGTCCAATGCCACCTCGATGACGTTCTGGCGCACCTTTTCCGGGTTCTCCATATTGTCCGTCAGCGCTTGTGCGTCGGCGATGAAGATGAAAATCTTGTCGTATAAGCCGGAGTTTTGCAGTTCCACTCTTCTTCTCAATGAGCCTACATAGTGTCCTATGTGCAGGCGTCCTGTGGGGCGGTCGCCCGTAAGGATGATTTTTTCTTTTGCCATATTATGTATTTTTTAGTTTCTTCATTGTATAAAAGCCATTAAGACCGGCAAAGATACCTATAATTATCGAAACCTCAAGGGATGACGCTTTCTTTCCTTTTCACGTATACCTTATGGCTTCCGATGCCGCTTGTATCGATTCCGCTGCCGGGAGTATGTGCCCATTTGCGCAGTTCCACGGTGGCGGTGGAGCGGACGAGTCCGGTCAGTTGCCGGTAGATGCTGACAGTAAGGAAGGCGTGCTTGTCCAGATACTGATGCGCCAGAGCCAGACGTTGTTCGGGGGTGTATTTCTTCGACGAGTGTGCGGGTTTCCAGGAGGCACGTTCCAGTTCGCACCAATGGTTGGTTTCTCTAATCAAGGCCTTTGTCCGTGCGGAAGTTCACGCCGCTTCGTAGATGCTCCGTGCATTTCGCTTCGTGCTGCTTTCTTGGGGCTGTTCGCGTTCTTTGTCGGGGTAGATGGACAGTGCGGGGGTGAATACGCCCAATCCTTCTATCTTCACCGAGCGTCCCATTCCCATTTCGTGGGCCAGGGCTTCGCCCAGCTCGCAGATAATTCCTTCGGTTACGCCTTTCGAGAATCCCGAGGTCATGGCGATGTATTCCGCCAGTTCGCGCGTGCCGGTCTGTCCGGTCATCACCATCTTGGGGTAGGTGATTGGTTCGCCCGTGCCTTGCAAGTCGGGCATTTCTTTCATTTGGTAGCGTGTGGTCATTGTTGCGTTCTCCTTTCTTTTCTTTCC
>ENA-OPYP01000034-OPYP01000034.1-human-gut-metagenome-genome-assembly--contig:-NODE-34-length-11628-cov-0.812799_pt1 | contig 11628 bp, 13 predicted proteins | sample MGYA00242638_ERZ504484 | MGnify/ENA primary metagenome ERZ504484 (study PRJEB26092, sample SAMD00036300) | human gut metagenome | host: Homo sapiens | study: EMG produced TPA metagenomics assembly of... | reverse complement strand
CTCTTTTTCTTTCTCTTGTTACGGCTGTTGTTGCTGTTCTCGCCACCGTTGCCGTCACTGCCACTCTTGCCTTTCCGGTTGCGGTCAAAGCGAGTGAGACTCTCTTGTTCCAGCAAGTCCACCGGCTTTTTGGGTTCGGAACGATGGGTTTCTTCTATCAGGCTGTCGGGCTTGATGCCACGTCTGTTCAAACCGATAATCTCGAAGGCGCGTCTGCCGCTGATGGTCACCAGGTTGGCGGGGATGTTCTTGTCGCTTGAGTAGGTTATCTGGTTGCTCAGAATGTCGGCTTTGAAGAAGAAGAACTCACCGTCTTTGGTCTCTAAGGTAATCTCGCGTGAGGGCAGGCGTTTCTGTGCTTCCACGTAGCAGTCTACTTCGTAGTTGAGGCAGCACTTCAGTTTGGCGCATTGTCCGGCAAGCTTCTGCGGATTCAGTGAAATGTCCTGGAAGCGCGCCGCGCTGGTGGATACCGATACGAAGGAGGTCATCCAGGTGGCGCAGCACAGCTCGCGTCCGCAGGGACCGATACCGCCGATGCGTCCGGCTTCCTGGCGGGCACCAATCTGTTTCATCTCGATACGCACGCGGAAAGCGTCGGCAAGTACCTTGATGAGCTGGCGGAAGTCCACCCGTTCGTCGGCTATGTAGTAGAAGATGGCCTTGTTGCCGTCTCCCTGATATTCCACGTCTCCAATCTTCATGTTGAGGTTGAGGTCCAGGGCTATCTGACGCGAGCGTATCATGGTGGAGTGTTCACGGGCTTTTGCCTCGTTGTACTTCTCCATATCCACAGGCTTCGCCTTGCGGTAGATGCGTTTGATGTCTGCCTCAGACTTGATATTGGCTTTCTTCATTTGCAGCGGCACGAGACGTCCGGTCAGGGTCACCACACCGATATCATGTCCGGGGGTGGCTTCTACGGCTACGATGTCGCCTTTCTCCAGAGGTATCTTGTTGCTGTTGCGGAAATATCCCTTGCGGGTATTCTTGAACTGAACCTCTACCAGCTCGCTCTCATCGGCATTGCCGGAATGTCTGCCAGCCAGTCGTAGGTGTTCAGTTGCTTGTCCTGCCTGCCGCAACTCTTGCAGCAGAGACCTCCGCTTCCGTTATGTAGTTTAAATTCCATCATCTATTTATTTACTATTTACGATTTGATACTTTGCATTTCATTATTTTGCCACTTTTCATTGTTTCAATAAAACAATCATTTTGAGAGAGAAGTCGAAAAACACCATGCGGGCGTTTACGTTCTGCTCGATGTGGCGTTGCGCTTCACTTAGTTCGTCCATGATACCCATGACGTTCCGTTCGTTGACAAAGGGGCGAAACGGGTGGCGAAGTTCTGTTCGGGCAGCGTCATGTAGTTCATCTCCTTGCGGTGCAGGTTGTAGATGAAGTTCTCGCGGGTCATGCGCTGGCAGTAGTCCAGGAGTTCTTCTGCCGTTCGCGTCCCATGGCAGCAAGCTGCTCGCTCCATTGTTTCATTTCCCGTATCTTGCGCTGGTAGGAGAGTCGCATCAGGCTGACAAAGAGGTTGAAGAACAGTTCGTTCTCTTCGTTCAGATGGATGGTCTCCAATGCTTTGATGAAGTCTCCGTTTGCCAGGTGGGCTATCGTCTCGCTGTCGCGGGGCTGCACTCCGTACTTCTGCTGCAGGGCTTCGGCTATGTCGGCTTCTTCAATCTTAGGAATGTTGAAGCGCTGCGTGCGGCTGAGGATGGTGGGCAGTATCATTTCCGGAGCTTCGGAGATGAGGAGGAATATCGTTTTCTCGGGTGGCTCTTCCAGCAGTTTCAGCAGCTTGTTGGCGCATACTTCATGCAGCTTTTCGGGTAGCCATACGATGGTGACTTTGTAACCTCCTTCACTGGATTTCAGACTCAGCTTGCGGGTTATCTCGTCGCTTTCTTTGGCATAGATAATAGCTTGTCCGTTTTCGGCATCCATCTCGTTCAGCCAGTGGTTCAGCCCGAAGTAGGGGCTGTTCAGCAACAGGTGCCGCCAGTTGGCGATATAGTCGTCGCAGACTTCCTTTTTCCCTTTGGCGCTCTTGACGATAGGGTATACGAAGTGTACGTCCGGGTGCACCAGCTTATTCCATTTTACGCAGGAGGGACAAGTACCGCAGGCATCGGTTTCCGTCCGGTTGGGACAGCAGATGTAGCGGGCATAGGCAAGTGCCAATGGGAGTTTTCCTACTCCGGCAGGGCCACAGAAGAGTTGTGCGTGGGGGATACGTCCTTCCTGCACTTCTTGTATCAGCCTTTGTTTGGCTACCTCTTGGCCTATTATGTCCTTGAAACTGAACACGGGTTAATTAGTTATAAGTTATTACTTGTGACACTGCCTATTGTCAATTGTCAACTGTTGATTGTCCATTGTTTAGTAGATTTGTTTGGCTACTTCCCTGATGCTGTCTGTGGCTCCTACCGAGTAGAAGTGGAGGCTTGGGACGCCATGGGCTATCAGCTCTTTGCACTGCTGCACGCACCATTCGATACCCACTTGCTGAGCTTCCGCATCGGTGTTGCACTTCAGAACCTCTTGGGTCAGTTCCTCGGGCAAATCTACCTTGAACGTCTTGGGTATCATGCTGAGTTGTGACAACTTCTTGAAGGCTTGATGCCCGGGATAATCGGGATGGTGACACCGGCTTGACGGGCACGTTCCACGAAGTCGAAATATTTCCGGTTGTCGTAGAAGAGCTGGGTCACGGCATACTCTGCACCCATTTCCATTTTCTTCTTCAGCCAGTAGATGTCTGTATCCATGTTGGGGGCTTCTTCATGCTTTTCCGGATAGCACGCCACACCGTATGAAAACGGGGTATTGGTAACTTTCATCTCGGAGCCGTCCACAAAAATACCTTTATTGAAGTTGTTGATTTGCTCTTGTAGTTCGACGGCGTGGTGGTAACCGTTGCCTACGGGGATAAACGAAGATTCGTGCTTTGCCTTGTCACCGCGAAGCACCAGCAGGTCGGTGATGCCGAGGAATTGCAGGTCGAGCAGCACGTACTCCGTCTCCTCGCGGGTGAAGCCGCTGCAAAGGATGTGCGGCACCATGGTGATGTTGTACTTGTTCTGGATGGCAGCAGCTACGGCTACGGTGCCGGGGCGGCGGCGCAGGCGGTTTCGCTGGAACAATCCGTTGCCGAGGTCTTTGTACACGTACTCGCTGCGGTGCGTGGTGATGTTGATGTATTTGGGGTCGAATTCCCGTAACGTATCTATGGTTTGATACAGCTTTTCGATGCCCGTACCTTTCAGTGGTGGCAATATTTCAAAGGAAAAAGCTGTTTTTTCGTTACTGTTTATCAGGTCGATTACTCTCATTTCTCTTTCGTTATCTTTGTCCGATTGGCAAAAATCTTGCACATTGGGAACAAAAATACAAAAAAGAAATGAGAAATGCCGAAATTGCCGGCTATTCTTTTATACAGCGGATGGAAAGAGCTTTATAGTAGGGCTTACCGGTGACATGGGCAGCGCTTGATACAAACTCGTCGCTTTCGCCGAGAAAATAAATGGTGCTTTCCGAAAGGGTATGCTTTGTATGATCCCAACTCCAAAAGGCGGTCATTTTATTGGGGCTGTTGTGTCCTTTGTTGTACCACATTCCTACCGGGAAAGCATTGAACCGGGTATGGTTGTTGACGGGGGCAACTTCACCGGATACCATTGCCTGCCATTCTCCTGCTTTTAGTATGGAGGCATCGTTGCCGGTGTAGTTTTTCAGCTGTTCCCAGTCTGCATCCGATGGAATTTTCCAGCCCTCGGGAGCCAGCTCTCCTGCCAGTATGGATTCTCCATTGTAAAAATAAATGTCATATTTGTCCGGCTTGTAATATCCGGCTTTGTCTGTTCCCAAGTCACTCTGTTTTTTCAAGGGAGCTCCGTCACGGTAGGTGGTGGCATGGAGCTCTTTACCCATCCAGTATTGGGCTCCAATCTTGACAATGGGGGTATTCGGTAGACACTCCTTTTCTGATGTCTCGAAGGGTGTAGCATGCCACATTCACTTTGATGGCGTTTTCCGGTTTATCCAGAAGTAGCTTATGGTTATTGTCTATATAGAGCTTGTCTATGCCGGTATATTCCCCTTTAGTGTAGGTAAATCCATAGTCGTCTGTATTCCAGCTTATTCTTCCTCCGCAGATGGTGTCTTTACGGTCTGCAAGCTGTAGGATGACTCCATTGCTCAGGTCGGTCTTTTCATTTTCGCCTATGGGATAGGCTATAACGGCTCTGGAAGTCAATGACGCTGATTTGAGATATTCCTTGCAGACTTCTGCAATGGGTATCCCTTCGTGATAAATTCTGTACACATTTGAAAGAGAAAAGGAGAGAGCGGAGATATGTATGGCAGTGTAATCTTCCATATTGTCGGTGTCGATGGGAGGGAGGCTGCTCCATTCCTTGATTTTTCCGGCAAAACTGCTCAGTACGTTGCTGTTGCTCTGCATGGCTGATATGTTAATGATACATTGCGTGCTGCTACTCATTTCCACTTCGGGTATTGCACAACTGTATATACGTCCGCTCCACTCCATAATGAAGGATTGCTTGCCATCATTTATCGTTTGGGGTATGATGATGAATTCCTTGCCGGTAAGTTTGTTGTCTTTGACGCTCCATTCGCCGGAGGCTATGATGTCTTGTGTCCCCGTAAGATTACTGAAAGTCCCGTCTTCCAGATTATAATCGGCCGAGGTCTTGAGCCCGGTTGCGATGATACGCGGATTGGCTTTCAGCAAATCATTGGCAGAGTTGCTTGCGTCGGGTGTCAGAGAGATTGCCAGTTTGGACAGCTTGTGTTGGAACTCCAGGGTTACAGATTTGGTTTTACTGGTGATTCCTTGCGCTTTAGCTACCAAGAAGTCACTTTGTGCGCGGTTTTTCTCATTGCTCTGGTCTATCTGCACAGATACGGGAAGAACGGGTGTACCGGCAGCTACCCCTTCGGTTTGGTAAGGGTGGTAACTGATAAAGTCCAGTGACACATCTCCTTCCGGATAGAATACTGTCTTTTTGGGAACCAGTGTGGAGCCTTCCGTATATTCCAGGGCCAGATTGTCAATATACCGTTTTCCCTTGATGGAGCCGGAGGAAGTGGTTGCAAACAAGCCCATTCTGTCTCCTTTTTCAAAGGCGGTGTTTGTGACCTTGGTACTGGCCTTTTCCATTTTGATAGAGAACGTGATAGGTGTCGTCCCTTCCTCGATTTCCGCTTCTGATTCTTCGTCAATCCGGTTCACACAAGCTGTATTCCCTAAGGACATGCAGCAGAATAAAGAGGCAGCCAAGACTCCTCTTGCAAGAATAAGTTTCTTCATTGTATTATTATTGTGGGGCAACGGTTTTTCCGCTTTCCCAATTATACTCAATGAACCTTGTCTTAAAAATATGGATTTAGCAGAGCTATAACCGGTATGGAAAAGTCTTTTACGCTTTTGGATGCTAATTATCAGTATCACGCTTGATGCCGCAGTGCTTTTTAATCTTATTTTTTAATAACTTTTAATAGGTTTCGGGTACAAATGTAATTAAACGTGTTAAATGAAGAGGGATAAATCGATAAAACTTTTATAATTTATTTATCACACTCTGATTTTTTGCCTAACTTTACACGCTAAAATCGTAGACAGTAATAAGTTAAACCATAGATATAAACTCATGCCTTTAAATTTACCCGATAAACTACCCGCTATCGAGTTGCTGAAAGAGGAGAATATATTTGTCATTGACAATTCCCGGGCAACCCAGCAGGATATCCGTCCGCTGCATATCGTGATTCTGAACTTGATGCCGCTAAAGATTACAACGGAAACGGACCTGGTGCGTCTGCTTTCCAATACTCCGCTTCAGGTGGAAATTTCGTTCATGAAGATAAAAAGCCATACTTCCAAGAACACTCCGATAGAACACATGAAAACATTCTATACGGATTTCGACAAGATGCGCGGTGAAAAGTACGATGGCATGATTATCACCGGTGCTCCGGTAGAGCAGATGGATTTTGAGGAGGTGACTTATTGGGATGAGATTACTGAAATTTTCGACTGGGCGCGTACGCATGTCACCTCTACGCTCTACATCTGCTGGGCGGCGCAGGCAGGGCTCTATCATCATTATGGAGTGCCGAAGTATGCACTGGATAAGAAGATGTTCGGTATCTTTGAACATCGTACCTTGCAACCGTTGCATCCCATTTTCCGTGGATTTGATGATATGTTCTATGTGCCGCATAGCCGCCACACGGAAGTGCGCCGGGAAGATATACAGAAGGTTCCGGAATTGACGCTGCTTTCCGAGTCGGAGGATGCTGGTGTATATATGGCGGTGGCCCGTGGAGGGCGTGAGTTCTTCGTGACCGGCCATTCGGAATACTCCCCGCTGACATTGGATACAGAGTATCGCCGTGACTTGAATAAGGGCCTGCCCATTGAGATACCCCGTAACTACTATGTGGACGATGACCCGGACAAAGGAGTGCTGGTGCGTTGGCGTGCTCATGCCAATCTGTTGTTCTCCAATTGGCTGAATTATTTTGTATATCAGGAGACTCCGTATAATATTAATGAAATAGGGTGAGTTACTCGTAACTAAACGATGATAAAGCAACGTAAAATAGAGCTGCTGGCTCCTGCCAAGAATTTGGAGTGTGGCATAGAAGCAGTGAATCATGGGGCAGATGCGGTATACATCGGTGCACCCAAGTTCGGTGCGCGTGCGGCTGCTGTCAACTCTTTGGAGGATATTGCCGCTTTGGTGGAGTATGCCCATCTGTATAATGCCCGTATCTATGTGACGGTCAATACCATTCTGAAAGAAGAAGAGCTGAAAGAGACGGAGAGGATGATTTGGGAGCTGTACCGCATCGGTGTGGATGCACTGATTGTACAGGATATGGGGATTACGCGGTTGAATTTGCCGCCCATTCCGTTGCATGGCAGTACGCAGATGGATAACCGTACGCCGGAGAAAGTACGTTTCCTTGCCGATGCCGGTTTCCGTCAGGTGGTGTTGGCACGCGAACTTTCTTTGCAGGAGATACGCGGTATCCATGAGGCGTGTCCCGACGTGCCGCTCGAAGTCTTTGTACACGGGGCTCTTTGCGTCAGTTATAGCGGGCAGTGCTATGTCAGCCAGGCTTGTTTCGGACGGAGTGCCAACCGGGGGGGAATGTGCGCAATTCTGCCGTTTACCCTTCAGTCTGATAGATGCCGATGGCAAGACCATTGTGCGTAATAAGCATCTGCTTTCTTTGAAGGACCTCAACCAAAGCGAGGTGTTGGAAGAACTGCTGGATGCCGGAGCCACTTCGCTGAAGATAGAAGGCCGCTTGAAGGATGTGACCTATGTGAAGAATGTGACGGCGGCTTACCGTAGGAAGCTCGATGCCATTTTTGCCCGTCGCAAGGAATATGCCCGTGCTTCTTCGGGCACCTGCCGTTTCGATTTCCAGCCACAGTTGGACAAGAGTTTCAGCCGCGGTTTCACCCATTATTTCCTGCAAGGAAGGGGAGGGGAGATCACTTCGTTCGATACGCCCAAATCTTTGGGAGAGGAGATGGGCACTTTGAAGGAACAGCGCGGGGGATATCTCACGGTGGCAGGCGTAAAGCCTTTCCACAACGGAGACGGTGTCTGTTTTCTTGATGAGCAGGGACGTTTGCAAGGTTTCCGCATCAACCGGGTGGATGGTAACAAACTCTATCCGGCAGGGGAAGTGTCTCGCATCAAACCTCGTACACGGCTTTATCGCAATTTCGACCAGGAGTTTGAACGTATCCTTACCCGTAAATCCTCCGAACGCAAAATCGGTGTTTGTTGGGAGTTGGCAGATACTTCTTTCGGGTTTAGCCTGACGGCTGCGGACGAGGATGATAACCGCGTGACGCTCTCTTTCCCTTATCCGAAAGAGTTGGCACGTACACCGCAGGTGGATAATCTGCGTAATCAGCTGGGCAAGTTGGGGGAATACTCCTTTTGAGATAGCAGGATATTTGTCTGAAGATGCTTCGGGCATCAGGCTCAATCTTTCTGCTAACTGGTTCCTTCCTGCTTCTGCGGTGGCGGACTGGCGCCGGCAGGTGATAGATAAGCTGATTGCGGCTCGGCGTGTTACTTATCGTCGTGAGCTGGCTGTTTGGAAACCGACCAGCCATGCTTTCCCGGCTACTTCGCTGACCTATCTGGGTAATGTGATGAACGGTGCTGCCCGGAGTTTCTACCGTGAGCACGGGTTGTCGTCCATAGCACCTGCTTACGAGGCACAAGCGGTTCCGGATGCTGTACTCATGTTCTGCAAACATTGCCTGCGTTTCAGTATGGGATGGTGTCCCACCTATCAGAAAGGACATTCTCCTTATAGGGAACCTTATTATTTGGTTGGGACGGACGGCAAGCGTTTCCGCTTGTCTTTTGATTGCAAGAATTGCCAGATGAAAGTCATTGCTCATGAAGAGCCGCTTTAATGAAGGACGAAGAATGAGGAATTACTAATAAAGACTTGAAAATGAGGAGTGAGGAACGGGCACATAATGAAAGGCTGGCAAATGACCGGTACCGGGAAGCGGGCAGGGACAAACATCCTTTGCGTTCACTGCGTTCCCTCCTATTCTGCATTCTTTATTTTTCATGCTTCATTGCTTTAGTTTCCTGCCATTATTCCCGTCCTAATCTTGAAGATGAACATCTGTCTAAGGAGACGCGTGATTCGCTGGCCTATCTTTTTGAGCGGCATTATACTTGGAATACCAATCTGGAAGTGCTGGCAGATTCTGTGAATTTGGCTTGTCTGCCCGTGAAGGACTGCTATAATATGCTTTATCGGGGAGACCGCGTGGTGGTTGCCGAGTTCGCCATCCATCCTGCCGACAGTGTGGATAGTGTATGGGTGAAGCTTGCCCATTCGCAGGAAGTGCAGGGTTGGTTGCGGGAGTCCGAAATGATGCATGCCTTTGTTCCTACAGACAGCATTTCGCAGGCCATCTACTTGTTCAGTGATACCCATGCCTCTTATTTTATCATTATTTTTGCCTTGTTTGTGGCAGTCTGGCTGTTCCGGGCTTTTCGGCGCAAACAGTTGAGGATGGTGTACTTTAATGATATAGACAGTCTCTATCCGTTGTTGCTATGTCTGCTGATGGCGTTCTGTGCCACTATTTACGAATCTATACAAGTGTTTGCGCCGGAGACGTGGCAACACTTCTATTTTAATCCTACCTTGTCGCCGTTCAAGGTACCGCTTGTGCTTTCTGCTTTTCTGATGGGTATCTGGCTGTTTATAGTGGTGTTGCTGGCGGTACTCGACGATTTGTTTCGCCAGTTAAGTCCGGCGGCGGCCGTATTCTATCTGTTGGGGCTGGCCTCCTGCTGCATCTTCTGTTATTTCTTCTTTATCCTGACTACATCTATCTACGTCGGATACTTGTTTTTGACCGCTTTTGTATGGGTATTCCTCAAAAGGCTTCGCATTTCGCTGCTGGCTTCACGCTATCGTTGCGGCAGATGCGGGCAGAAACTGAGGGAGAAGGGAGTCTGCCCACATTGCGGAGCTATCAATGAATAAAAAAAGCTTTGTAACTTTTCCATATTCAGTAGGAAAATGTAACTTTGTAGTTGAACTTTTAAAAGGAGGAATTGATTATGAGTAGTTTGGAGTTGGAAGCCGGAAAATTGGAGTTGATTCGTGAGATAGTCAATATCAATAGCAGTACTGCATTGGAGAGCCTCAGAAAATATATGAAGGAGGTTTTGAATAAGAATAGTCATTCCATTCCGACAGCGGCAGATAGCAAATTGCTGACTAAGCGTATGCTTGCAAAGTATGCCGGTAGTTGGAAGGACAATCGTGATTCTGATGAAATCAATGATGATATATATGCATCACGCCTTTCTCGAAAAGAAGAAAAACTTTAGCCCCTTTGACGAATGAAACGATATTTGCTTGATCTAATATTTGTGTTCACTTCATGTGTCAGAAATTTGGAGTAGACGAACATATTGAAAAGGTGGGCTGGGAACATTGTTGCATTTCGGAGGTTACGGTAGCAGAGTTGTTGTTCGGTGCAGAGCGAAGTAATAATGTGGAGAGAAACTTGCAGCTTGTTACTGATTTCTGCCAAGATATCAAGGTAATACCTTTGTCCTCGGCTTTATGTTGTTATGCCCGGAGTAAGGCTGCCTTATATAGTCAAGGAACTCCCATTGAGGATTTGGACTTATTTATAGGATGTACAGCGGTGGCTAACCAAATGATAATGGTTACTGAAAACAAGAAACATCTGGAAAGAATACCTAATATTGAAATTGAAAACTGGGTACATAGAGGATAACTTCTCCTCTGTCAGATAGAAACATAGAAACGGTCGTTCGGGTATGCAATGTGTAAGTACCGACGACCGTTTCTATTTTCCTTTACTTTCGGAGGGACAAAGCTCTCCAATCAGAACCTGCACCTCAACTCTATTCCCGCCTGCACAGGCCGTCCTTTCTGCATAAATCCGTTCCCCATACTCTCAAAATAGAACGAAGCATACTCTTTGTCCAGTGCATTGCGCACCCAGAAATCAATCTGCCCATGTCCTTTCTGGAAACTGATACGTCCGTTCAGCGTGCCGTAGAAGGCTTGGCTCACGGTATTCTTCTCGGTCCAGTAGATGCGTCCGGCACCAGTGTAGTTGGCGTTCAGCTGGATGCGGTCCAGCCAGTGCCCCGGACGGATGCGGAAGATGTACTGCCACCCAGTTCATGGTGTGCTTGGGAACAAAAGGTACAGACTTGCCGTTGTAGCTGATTTCCTGAAGCTCCCCATTCACTTTCTCGTTGGTGATGTAATCCTTAAAGGTGGCATAGGTATAACCATAACTTGCATTCAGCGTGAAGTCTGTAGCAACGGCAGCCGTCAAGGCAACCTCTGCCCCCTGGCTGCGGCTTTTGCCGGCATTTGCCGTTTCGCGTCCCAGTCCGCTTGGGGCGAAGCGTGAAATCTGCTGGTCGCGGGTTTCCAGCCAGAAGATGGCGGCGTCGGCATGCAGACGTCCGTCCAGCAGATTCAAGTGTGTTCCTATTTCGTAGTTCCAGGTCTGTTCGGGCTTGTAGACGGTGGCGGATTTTGCATCCGGATTCTCTCCCGCATCGGGGAAGTATTTGCCCACCAGCTCTTTGTAGGCATCCGGCACGTTGGGCATAATCGCCTCTTTGCTTTGCCGCATCATGTCATTCTTCAAACTGGATTGCAGCAGGTCGGAGAACATCTGCACGTTGTAGCCTCCCGAACGGTAACCTTTGCTGACCGTTGCATACACATTCCCTCTGTTTCGCGCAAAGTCATACTGCAAAGCAAACTTGGGCAACAGCTGAAGATAATCCTTATCAATGTTTCCTTGGTAGCGCGACTCTACGGTCAGCGCCGTCTCCGGCATCATCTCTATTTCGCGGATGACGACGTCGCCCCGCTTCATTTCTCCCTTGATGCCCACCTTGTAGTCCAGGCTGGTGCCGGAGTTGTAATCCATCTTCATACGCTCATAATCCAGGCGTAACCCGGCAGTGAACGACACTCCTTTCAGCCCGAATAAATCTCTGAAGGTGGATTGATGAAAGAGTGCCCCAT
>ENA-OPYP01000032-OPYP01000032.1-human-gut-metagenome-genome-assembly--contig:-NODE-32-length-11801-cov-1.061932_pt1 | contig 11801 bp, 15 predicted proteins | sample MGYA00242638_ERZ504484 | MGnify/ENA primary metagenome ERZ504484 (study PRJEB26092, sample SAMD00036300) | human gut metagenome | host: Homo sapiens | study: EMG produced TPA metagenomics assembly of... | reverse complement strand
GATAACATGTGAGTGTGCGGTGAGTCACCGCACCTCCTATTGAAACAAATAAAAAGTAACCATCAAGAAAAATGAAAGCAAAAAAATGAAATTGAGCGTTGGCTCAAAGATGAGAAATTCATGGCGTTTGCCAACAAGCGTGCAAAGGAAGAGTTTTTCAATTCCGAAAACAACTACATCGACCCACAGTATGAGGAGATGGCAGAAGGCTTTGAGGATAACGACGAGTATGTAGTGCCTATGGTAGATTACCTGAGTTATCGCTTGCATCGTGCCAAAATCTACAGAAATCGACGGAGACGTGAACGTGACATCTGGTGGGTGTGGATCCAACTGAAATACGAAGGCATCTACGTAGAGGCTTGCATCAAGTATTACGCCAAACTGGTGGAAGAAGTTGAGAAGGACATATACACCATCCTGCACCGTGAATATGTGAGAATGAAGAGAAATCAGACCTCAAACAAGCAGTAACGTATGCTAATCAAGAACTTAGAAAACAAAATCAAGCTGGTGGGCATCATCTGCTCTGCGTTCCTCATGGGCTGCATCATCATCTCGGTGTCGAGCATCTGGACGGCGCGCTGCATGGTGACGGACGCGCAGCAAAAGGTGTATGTATTGGACGGCAACGTGCCCATACTGGTGAACCGCACCACGATGGAGGAAACGCTGGATGTGGAGGCAAAGAGCCATATCGAGATGTTCCACCATTACTTCTTTACGCTTGCTCCCGATGACAAGTACATCCGCTATTCGATGGAGAAGGCGATGTATTTGGTCGATGAAACTGGTTTGGCGCAGTACAATACGCTGAAGGAAAAGGGCTTTTACAACAATATCATGGGTACGAGTGCCGTGTTCAGCATCTTTTGCGACAGCATCAAGTTCAACAAGGAGAAGATGGAGTTCACCTACTACGGTAGGCAAAGGATAGAGCGAAGGAGCAATATTCTGATGCGTGAATTGGTGACGGCGGGACAGGTGAAGCGCGTGCCGAGGACGGAGAACAATCCTCATGGACTGCTCATCACGAACTGGAGAACCTTGCTCAACAAGGATATTGAGCAGAAGTCGAAGTCAAACTTCTAATATCCTAGCGGTATGAGTGTAAAAGGAATCAGACGGATGCTTGTGGGCGAGGATATGCCCGACAAGAACGACCCCAAGTACAAGAAGCGGTATGAGAAGGAGGTGGCGGCAGGGCGCAAGTTTGCCAAGACCGCGAGGATAGACCGTGCGGCGGCTAAGGTGCAAGGCTTTGCCAATGCCCACAAGACGCTGTTTCTCGTCATCGTCTTCGGCTTTGTCGCCACGTGCTTCGGCATCAACATCTACAGGATGGTGCGGTATTACGGTCATCGGACGGAGGCTGCAAGTGCCATCGAGCGGCAGGAAGGGCGCATGAAGCAGATGATGAATGCAGCCCATTGCATCACTCCTCCCGTGACGCATCGAACCAACGAGGAGAATCGAGACAAGTCAGTAACATCAAAATCAGACAGCGATGAGAATAACAGATAAGATAAACTTCCGTCAGCCGAAGTACATGCTGCCAGCCATCGTGTACATCCCGTTGATTGCCACAGGCTATTTTGTCTTTGACATGTTCAATACGGAGGTGGCGGAAACGCAGGACAAGAACCTGCAGACCACCGAGTTTCTGAACCCCAACCTGCCCGGAGCGCAGATTAAGAATGGTGACGGCATCGGTGGCAAGTATGAGAACATGGCGAAGTCGTATGGTCGCATAGCAGACTATTCGGCTGTTGATAACATTGAGCGTGACAACGAAGAAGAGAAAGAAGCGTATGAATCCAAGTACACAGAAGAAGACCTTGCGGAACTCGTCCGTCAGGCAGAAGAGAAGGACGATGCAGCCGAAGTGGCCGATGCCAAGGCGCGAGAAGCGGAAGCACTCGAAGCACTCAACAAGGCACTCGCCGAAGCGAGGCTGAGAGGACAGGCGGCAGTTGCCCCCGTGGCCCAGGATACCACACAGGCTGGGCCTCCCAAGGAGCAGATTGAGGTGAAAGGTCAGATTGCCGAGGACAGCAAGGCGGTGAAGGCACTGGACGAGGAGGACAAGGCACAGGAGGTGGTGAAGAAGGTGAAGGTGACTTCGGACTATTTCAACACCCTGACGCAGAACGAGCATGAGCCAAAGCTCATCAAGGCCATCATTGACGAGGACGTGAAGGCTACGGACGGGTCGAGGGTGCGGCTGAGACTGTTGGACGATATTGAGATTGGTGAGACCGTGGTGAAGAAAGGGTCGTACCTCTATGCCACCATGAGCGGTTTCGGTTCGCAGCGAGTGAAGGGTAGCATCAACTCCATCCTTGTGGATGACGAGCTGATAAAGGTTTTCGCTTTCGCTTTATGACACGGACGGACTGGAGGGACTGTATGTCCCCGGCAGCCAGTTCCGTGAGACCACGAAAGATGTGGCGAGCGGTGCTATGCAGAGCAACATGAACATCGACCAGAGTGGAGCGAACAACAGTTTCTCGCAATGGGGAATGCAAGCCGTGACCAATGCCTACCAGAAGACAAGCAATGCCATCAGCAAGGCTATCAAGAAGAACAAAGTGAAGCTGAAGTATGGGACGTTTGTTTACCTTGTAAATGGGAAAGAGAAAAGGAAATAGACACTGCCCGACAACGGAATTGTCGGGAACGGTGGCTCATAGAGTATAAACATCAAAAAATCAACTAATATGAATTGTTTTCAGAAAATGAATGTCTGTGCATTGCTTTCGCTGAGCGTGCTTTCAGCCAAGGCGCAGACCACCTACATGGAGATGGAGCAGCTGACGGTCAACGACCAAGTGACCACCGTCATCACCGCCTCCGAACCCATCCGCTTTGTCGATATATCCACAGACAAGGTGGTGGGCGACCAACCCATCAACAACACCATCCGCCTGAAGCCGAAGGACAACGTGTATGCCGACGGTGAGGTGTTGGCGATAGTGACAATCGTGACGGAACGCTACCGCACGCAGTATGCACTGCTCTATACCACGAGGATGCAGGAGGCAGTAACCGATAAGGAAATAGAATGCTCGGAGCGCAATGCCTACAACAATCCCGCTGTAAGCCTGTCCACTGCCGACATGACCAAGTATGCACGTCAGATATGGTCATCGTCTGCCAAATACCGCAACGTGGCGACGAAGATGCACCGCATGGTAATGCGCCTGAACAACATCTACAGCGTGGGCGAATATTTCTTCATCGACTTCTCCGTGGAGAACAAGACCAACATCCGCTTCGACATCGACGAGATGCGCATCAAACTATCGGACAAGAAGCAGAGCAAGGCTACCAATGCGCAGATAGTGGAACTGACCCCATCTCTTGTGTTGGACGATGCGAAGACCTTCAAGTATGGCTATCGCAACGTGATTGTGGTGAAGAAGATGACCTTCCCCAACGACAAGGTGCTGACCATCGAGCTGTCGGAAAAACAGATAAGTGGACGCACCATCTCGCTCAGCATCGACTATGAGGATGTGCTGTCTGCCGATTCGTTTAACCATATACTGTTGGAGGAGGAATAATGAGAATTAGGAATGAGGAATTAGGAGTGAGGAATTGGCTTGTGCATACCTTACTCGTTGTCATCTGTTTTATGGCAAGCATGACTCCGGCAATGGCGCAGCAGAATAGCGACCGCATATCCTTGGGGTTCGGATGCCTGTATGAGCGAGGACTGGACGTGACGCTGTCCTACGAGTATGAGACGAAGTACCACAATGCGTGGGAGTATTTTGCAAACGGATATATCAAGTGGAACGAGTGCGCATCGTGCGGTCATGTCTGTCCTGAGAGTTTTTGGAACAACTACCGCAGTTATGGTTTCGGCTTTGCTATAAGCCCTGTGTGGCAAGAGGACGCAACCACCATGGCAACATGCGCATAGGAGCATCGGCAGGTAGCGATACTGACAGGTTCTTGGGTGGCATCCACCTCGGCTATGAGCAAAACTATACACTCAGACACGGCTGGAAGCTCTTCTGGCAGGTGAAGACCGATGTGATGATCAAGGGTGAAGACCTGTTCAGAACGGGTATTGTCCTGGGTGTGAAACTTCCTGTAAAATGACTATGCGTATGAAGAAACTGTTTTCAATCTTGGCAGTTGCGGCAACGGTGTTGCTGACTGCCTGTGACGAGCATCAGGACTTTCCCGACACAGCCATGAAGGTCACCCATATCTTGACCACTGACGGCAAGGTGATGCCCTACGAAACCTACGAGCAATCGTGCAAGCAAGCCATTGCAGTGGTGTTCAACGTCAATCAGAGGGAAGAAATGGAGGGAAACGGATATGCCGTCTATCTGTGGGACATCGCTCCCGAAGCCTTTGCTGACAGTATCGGTGTGGAACAGGACACATCCTGTGACCTCACCGCCTACGACGGCAACAAGAACACTTTTGCCCTTTATGGCACGACCGATGTGAAGTCGCCTTTGGCTGAGCGTGTCTTCGACATGTGGCGTTACGGGCAAAGTGCCTATATCCAGTGTGGCACAGATGCGTCTGCTCTATCATGCCAAGGACATCATCAACCCATACATCCTGAAATGCGGCGGCACACCTATCCCCGATGAGGATGATGACTGTTGGTATTGGACTTCAACGGAGGTAGAAGGACAAGCGACCGCCAAGGCATGGCTTTACTCACTGGGAAGCGGTGCCATACAGGAGACTCCCAAGTGGCAGCCGCATAAGGCGAGACCCATCATCACGATTATGGATTAGCCCATATACAGACATCGAGTATCACCCGTATCATCATCAAAGTACAACAATTAAAAAAGAAAAAGCATGAAAAAGAATTTGTTTCTAATGTTGGGACTTGGAGCCATGCTCCTCACGTCCTGTGACCAAGACATCGTCAATGAGATTTACCTGCCGGTGGCGGAGGTTCTGTGGTCGTGACCGACAGCACATCAACCAAGCAGCTTCAGGTATTCACCAATCTGGAGATGCTGCAACCTGCCGTTTCCACACGAGCCGTTGACAACCAGTGGGAACTCAATGATATGATTGGCATCTCTTCCACAGGGATGATCAACAATATGAAGTTCACCCGAAGCGGCGGCACGAATCAGTTTGTGTCAGCCAACAAGGTGTTTTTCACGGACACAGACACTCACACCTTCAATGCCTACTATCCCTATACGGCAAATCCTACCAACGACCTCATAGAGTTCCAAGTGCCGGAGGCAGCTGTACAGAGTGAGCAGAAGGTCAATGATTTTCTGTTTGCCAGTGGAGCGGCATCATACGCCAATCCGAGCCTTACATTGAACTTCACCCATCAGATGGTGCGTGTCATCATCAAGGTCTATACCTCACCAGAATACGGTTTCACCACCAATGATTTTGCAGGAAGCCTACTCACGTTCGTCGGTTATTTTGACAGCGGTACTTTCAACATCAAGACCGGAAAGGTAGAATGCAGTGACGAGTCGGTGACGACCTATTATTTCGGCGACCCACAAAGTGACCACATGGAATATACGCTTTATGTTCCTGCACAGGTTATGCCAGACATGACATTGCAACTCAGCAATGGGGAGAACTTCGTATTCCTCACAAACGACACGTGGAAAGCGGGTCATTCCTACAGCTATTCATTGAAGCCTGTACGCAACACCTTGGAGGTCATATCTGCAACTATTTCTCCGTGGACAGTAGAGTCTGAGAAGACCATCAACGGCTACGAATAAAACTCATAAGAGGATTGGAGGGTGTCCACCGTGGCATCCTTCATCTTTTCTCATTATCACCCAACATCATCGTAAAGTAAATGGAAGAAAGCAAAGAGTTACAGGGTTTTTTACAAGATATTCAGGGCGGTGATTTATGTCTCCATCCTGATGGAGTTCTTCGCCTACGCACTGGAGCCGGAGCAGTTGGACTTCTTGGGCGGCGTAGTGACGGATATCCACACTCGCATCAAGCGGTGGATGATTTACCATGACGGCAACCTCGTGTATAGCAAGGTGGCTACGTTCCTGCTGATATGTATCACCTGTGTGGGAACGCGCAACAAGAAGCATCTGGAGTTTGACGCTCGCAGGCAGGTGCTCTATCCGCTGCTGTCGGGAGTGCTGCTGATTGTGCAGTCCGTATGGCTGTTCGGTCATTCGATAATGCCCTGTTTCTATACCCTCCGTTTGAACACTTGGCTCTATATGCTCACTTCCATCGTCGGTGTCGTATTGGTGCATATCGCCCTCGACAATATCTCTAAGTTCCTGAAGGAAGGGCTGCTGAAAGACCGCTTCAACTTCGAGAATGAGAGCTTTGAGCAATGCAGGGAGTTGCAGGAGAACAAGTACAGCGTGAACATCCCTATGCGCTATTATTACAAGGGCAAGTTCCGCAAGGGATGGGTGAACATCGTCAATCCGTTCCGTGGCACATGGGTTGTGGGTACTCCTGGTTCTGGTAAGACCTTCTCCATCATCGAGCCGTTTATCAGGCAGCACAGCGAGAAGGGCTTTGCCATGGTGGTGTACGACTATAAGTTTCCCACTCTCGCCACCAAACTCTACTATCATTACTTGAAGAACAAGAATGCCAAGGACAGCAAGATGCCCCATGGCATGAAGTTCAACATCATCAACTTTGTGGATGTGGAGTATTCGCGCCGTGTGAACCCCATCCAGTTGAAGTACATCAACAACCTTGCCGCAGCGAGCGAGACCGCCGAGACCCTGCTTGAATCCCTGCAAAAAGGCAAGAAGGAAGGCGGCGGTGGCAGCGACCAGTTCTTCCAGACCTCTGCCGTCAACTTCCTTGCCGCCTGCATCTATTTCTTCTGCAACTACGGCAAGGAGCCCTACGACAAGGACGGAAAGATGCTGATTGCCGAGCGGCGTGAAGACCCAAAGACGAAAAGGCTGATACCCACAGGACGGGTGTTCGACCATTCGGGCGCGGAGGTGCAGCCCGCTTATTGGTTGGGCAAGTACAGCGACATGCCACATATCCTATCGTTCCTCAATGAGAGTTATCAGACCATCTTCGAGGTACTTCAGACCGACAACGAGGTAGCCCCCTTGCTTGGCCCGTTCCAGACTGCCTTTGCCAACAAAGCCATGGAGCAGTTGGAAGGTATGATTGGCACGCTACGTGTCTATACCTCCCGTCTCGCCACCAAGGAATCTTACTGGATATTCCACAAGGACGGCGATGACTTCGACCTGAAGGTCAGTGACCCGAAGAATCCAAGTTATCTGCTCATTGCCAACGACCCCGAGATGGAGAGCATCATCGGTGCACTGAATGCCTTGATTCTCAACCGCCTTGTAACGAGGGTGAATACAGGACAGGGCAAGAACGTTCCTGTCAGCATCATCGTCGATGAGTTGCCGACCTTGTATTTCCACAAGATAGACCGACTGATAGGCACAGCCCGAAGCAACAAGGTGAGCGTGGCACTTGGCTTTCAGGAACTTCCGCAGTTGGAAGCCGATTATGGCAAGGTGGGTATGCAGAAAATCATCACCACCGTGGGCAATGTGGTGAGCGGTTCGGCAAGAGCCAAGGAAACCCTCGAATGGCTGTCGAGTGACATCTTCGGTAAAGTAGTGCAACTCAAAAAGGGCGTGACCATCGACCGTGACAAGACCTCCATCAACCTCAATGAGAATATGGACAGCCTGGTGCCTGCAAGCAAAATCTCCGATATGCCCACAGGTTGGATATGTGGACAGACCGCCCGTGACTTCGTAGTCACCAAGACCGGGATGAACGGAAGCATGAACATCCAGGAGAGCGAGGAGTTCAAGACATCCAAGTTCTACTGCAAGACCGACTTCGATATGACGGAAATAAAGAAGGAGGAATCGGAGTATGTCCCTCTCCCTAAGTTCTATAAGTTCAAGTCGAAAGAAGAGCGAGAGCGCATCCTCTACAAGAACTTCGTTCAGGTTGGGGAGGACGTGAAAGCCATGATTAAAGAGATTCAGCAGTTCCGCACTATGATGTAGTGATATTGATTAGAGTGCGGTGAGACATCGCACCTCCTATATAAAATAATGTAATGAGAAGATACATCATCGTACTATTGAGCATGTTGGCCATCTGTAGCGTGCCCTGTCAAAGCCAAACCATTGACAGGGCACTGTTTGAACGGATGGTAGCCATTACCAAACACTTCGAGGGTTGGCACGACCCAAAGACCACACCGGGCTATGTGGGCTATGGTCACCAGCTACAGAAGGGAGAGCGTTTCCCGAAAACACTGACACGTCAGCGTGCAGATTTGCTGTTACGGACAGACCTCCTCCGGCACCTGCGCCTATATGCCCGTTATGGCAGGGATGCTTATCTGCTTGCCACCCTCTCGTACCAGATTGGACCAGCCAAGTTGTTAGGCAATGGACGATACCCGAAAGCGTCCCTGCTCACCCGATTGGAACGTGGCGACAGGGACATCCTGCCACTCTATCTGAGCTATTGCAAATGGAGGGGAAAAGCAGTGGCATCCATTAGGAAACGGAGGTGGGTGGAATATCAGCTGTTGTATGCCGAGCGGTGAGGCACCATCCCTCCTATACCTGTTTGTCTGTCACTTATATTATATATAAAGGTAATAATTGCAATTTCAATGTTAAAGTCAGAGCATTATGGCATCCATCAAATTAAAGTTCAGAACATCATCTGTTCAAGAGAAAGAGGGTCGCCTGTATTATCAGGTGATACACAATCGTGTGGCACGTCAGATCCATACAGAGTACAGAATCTATTCCTCAGAGTGGGATGCGGACCATTCAAACATCATTTTGCCAACTTCCGTCACTCCACAACGTCAAGCCTATCTTCTTTCCTTGAAAGATACATTGGATGCTGACAGGAAGAAACTGCTGTTGGTCATTGCACGGTTGGACAAGGAAGGGCAGTCATATACAGCAGACACCGTCGTTGACAACTTCCATGAGGGAAAAGAATTACATGGCATTATCGGCTATACGCTGGAGTTGAACGAAAAAACTGAGACGCATCGGCAAGAAGCGGATGGTAGCAAGGTACAAAACCACCCTCAACAGCCTCCAGCGTTACCTGAAAGGAGGCGATGTGCCATTGGAGGAAGTCGATGGGACAACGATACAAGGCTATGAACAGTGGCTGAAAGACAGCGGACTGTGCCGCAACACCACCTCTTTCTACATCCGCAACCTGCGCACCATCTACAATCATGCCGTAGATGACGGACTGGTCATCTCTTCCTCACCGTTCAAGCATGTATATACCGGCATCGACAAGACCGTCAAGCGGGCACTCCCCTTGGAAATCATCAAGCAACTGAAAGAGCTGGACTTGAGTCTGAACCCCCGTTTGGAGCTTGCAAGGGATATGTTCCTGTTCAGTTTCTATACCCGTGGGATGTCGTTCATCGATATGGCACAACTTACACCAAGCAATCTGCATGGCAGTACGCTCATTTACCGCCGTCAGAAGACCTCACAACAGTTGCACATCAAATGGGAACCTGCCATGCAGGAGATAGTGGCGAAGTACAAAACAGATGATTCTCCCTACCTGCTCCCTATAGCAAAAGGAGAGGGAGCCATATTCTGGAGACAGTACAAGAATGCCTATAGCCGTATCACCAAGCAGTTGAAGAAAATCGGAGAAATGATAGGCCTGTCCGTACCCCTGACCACCTACGTAGCCCGCCACTCCTGGGCAAGCATAGCCAAGAGCAAGAACGTGCCCGTATCTACTATCAGCGAGGCATTGGGGCATGACTCCGAGAAAACCACACAGATATACCTCTCCTCATTGGACACCTCTGTCGTTGACAACGCCAACAATCTCATCATCAATTCTCTTTAGGAGGTGCAGCGTCTCACTGCACCTTTATTTCAATATTTATAACTATTGTATTGCGGTGTGATACCGCAACTATAATAAAAAAGTCGGGGATTGTTGAGCAAAAAGGTGTTTCTCTCTTTAAGAGAAACTCTTCGGGATGCAAAAATATGAAAATAACTCCAATTCACCAAATTATATAGCGACTTTTTTACAAAAATGCTAAAATTTGTTGATTTCCGTCAAGCAATTGTTGAGCAAATATGTCTTTTACGATAAAATGATACCTCAATATCAACTGTTTAGCAAAACGATATTTCTCTTAAAGAGAGAAACATCTTTTGCATACCTTTTCCGACCGAATTTTTATGTCGTAAAGAGGGGCTTTGCAGGGGGTGGACTCAGAAAGATGAGAATAGATGACTATTGTAGTTGAAACACATAGAAAGTTGCTGATATACAGACCGATACGCATATCGGGATGAACCATGAGTACGTTCTTTTCTCAAAAAACACATGTCAAAACAGTATGGTGAATGTATTGGACAAGGATAAGATACTGTGGTATGTCATGCGGGCCTACAAGAACGAGAATACTGCCGAAGATCGGCTCTCTAATGAAACGTATGGCTTAGAGTATTTCATACCCAAGCAGAAAGTCCTTCGCACTGTCAAGGGCAAGAAAGTCTTTTTCATGGTACCCGTCATCCATAGTCTGGTGTTTGTGCATGCAAGTCATCAGAAGATTGTTGATTTCAAACACAATTATTATTACGACCTACAGTTTGTCACATGGAAAAGTGGCGGAGAACTTGTCTATCTGACTGTACCTGATGAAGACATGACCAACTTCATCAAGGTGTGCAAGCAGGCAGATGAAGAGGTACACTTCTACAAAATCAGCGAAATCAACAAGGAAAAAGATAAAATCAACATTGAAAAAGGTAAAAGAGTAAGGGTACATGGCGGACCGTTCGACCAGGTGGAGGGCTACTTCATAAAAGTGGCAAAAAAGAGAGGTCGGCAGCTTGTCGTCATTATTCCCGACCTACTGGCGGTTTCAGCTGAGGTGAAGCCGGAATATATTCAAATCATAGACTGAGATTATGGAAATCTAACATCCGAAGCAGGGTTAGAGGAATTAATGAATAAATATTCGAAAAGAGATGAAATAAATTAAGGAGGGGTTATAATGAACAAAGTAAATATAAAAGATAGTCAAAATTTTATTACTTCAAAATATCACATAGAAAAAATAATGAATTGCATAAGTTTAGATGAAAAAGATAACATCTTTGAAATAGGTGCAGGGAAAGGTCATTTTACTGCTGAATTGGTAAAGAGATGTAATTTTGTTACGGCGATAGAAATTGATTCTAAATTATGTGAGGTAACTCGTAATAAGCTCTTAAATTATCCTAACTATCAAATAGTAAATGATGATATACTAAAATTTACATTTCCTAGCCACAATCCATATAAAATATTTGGCAACATACCTTACAACATAAGCACAAATATAATTCGAAAAATTGTTTTTGAAAGTTCAGCCACAATAAGTTATTTAATAGTGGAATATGGTTTTGCTAAAATGTTATTAGATACAAACAGATCACTAGCATTGCTGTTAATGGCAGAGGTAGATATTTCTATATTAGCAAAAATTCCCAGGTATTATTTCCATCCAAAACCTAAAGTGGATAGCGCATTAATTGTATTAAAAAGAAAGCCAGCAAAAATGGCATTTAAAGAGAGAAAAAAATATGAAACTTTTGTAATGAAATGGGTTAACAAAGAGTATAAAAAAACTGTTTACAAAAAATCAATTTAATAAAGCTTTAAAATATGCGAGAATATATGATATAAACAATATTAGTTTCGAACAATTTGTATCGCTATTTAATAGTTATAAAAATATTTAACGGCTAAAAACAATAGGCCACATGCAACTGTAAATGTTT
>ENA-OPYP01000031-OPYP01000031.1-human-gut-metagenome-genome-assembly--contig:-NODE-31-length-11949-cov-0.738115_pt1 | contig 11949 bp, 16 predicted proteins | sample MGYA00242638_ERZ504484 | MGnify/ENA primary metagenome ERZ504484 (study PRJEB26092, sample SAMD00036300) | human gut metagenome | host: Homo sapiens | study: EMG produced TPA metagenomics assembly of... | reverse complement strand
GACATCGGCTATCATTTCTATCTGACCCGCAACGGCGAAATACACCGCGGCCGCCCGTTGGAAAAAATAGGTGCGCATTGCCTCAATCACAACCGCCACTCCATCGGCATCTGTTACGAAGGAGGGTTGGATGCCGAAGGCTGTCCTGCTGATACCCGCACTTTGGAGCAGAAGGCTTCGTTGCTGGCACTGCTACGCGAGTTGAAACGCATCTTTCCACGGGCACTGATTATTGGACATCACGACTTGAATCCGGTGAAAGCTTGTCCGTGCTTCGATGCGGAAAGGGAGTATAGGGGGCTGTAAAAGGCTCCCTTTTTTATTCTATATCCAAAATCATCAACCCCATGCGCACTTCTTTATTGGGGATATCCAGCGTATAAAGATGTGTAAGCGGAGAATAATTCTTTATCGTCACATACCCGCTTTGGTAAAGCAATGGGGTGATATTTGTCATTCGTTCCGTAGGGGCATTGTTTACTTGCAAAGGAACAAAATCTGTTCGTATTTTGCTAACGAAGGGGGATGAAAGATACTAAAAAAAGAGGGGAAGAAGGAAATCTATTTTTCTGTAATCAATCTATCAACTTCACTTATCAAAAATGAAATCTGAGGGTACAAATTATCAATTTCATCTTTGGTAAACTCTTTGAAATCATCATAATCACTTGACTGCCTTTTATCGTAAATTTTAGAAAAGATGCGCCCGCATTCAGACGACAACAAATTCGTCTTTACAAAATGAAGTCCAAAAGCTTGTCGAACTCCCATGTGACTTTTCACTTCAATTCCATGCAAAATCAACAATGCTGAAACCATATGAAAACAAGCGTAATACATCCTATTTACAGCAGAATTCCATAGTTCATTATCTATCAAGACATCAACATCATGCATCAAGTCACATGCCTTTTGACGCCTATAATTGACAATATCACGCTTTATATCCTCTTCCATCACAGCAACACACCATCTTTCATTACATTATAATAAAATACAGTCTTTCTCTTTGCTGCCTCCCAAGCTTTACGAGTCATCACAATCGGGCTAATAATAGTACCTGTTTCTATTTCCAAATCATATATTGGAGCAGTAATGACATCCTCCTCCATAGGAGAAACTGTATCTTTATCCACTAAAATCAGAATATCAATGTCACTATTCTGTTTTGCCTCTCCACGTGCCTCAGAACCATAAAGAATAGTCTGAGAGTTGGGAGCAACACTCTTTATCATATATTTCAGACGCTTCACCAATTCCTTGCGATTCATATAGACTATGTTTTTAGTGTTTAGACTACCGCAAAGATAGTTTTATTTTTAAGAATTGCAGTAACAATATTCTCTTTTTTGATGACCTCTAACTATTCACGAACTCCCATGCAAATCTCGTTCCTTTCTCCAAATCCTGATTTACTTTCTTTCCCAATATATCTTTCAGATACTTAGGGTGCAAACCGAAGCCCGGACGAACGGAGCGAACGTTCTGCTCTGTAATCACTTCTCCGGCTTTCATATCCTCGGCTACATAGAGCGAACGGGAGAACTCCCTTCCCGACTTCATCTTATCAGTAAGTTCATACGATACTGAGCCGATAGCCGCTTCGGCCATGCGTATATCTTTCACCATTTGGGCAAACTCCTGCTCGTTCATTGAGAATGAGGCATCGGGGCCGCCAATACTACGGTCGATAATAAAAATGCTTTTTCAATCATGGTTGCACCTTTGTGTCACAGCCACTACGGCAGACACACTGCCAATGGTATGATCGGACAAACCGGACTTCACTCCATAGCGCTCGGCTAAATCCTTTATCATGCACAGATTGGCTTCCTCAATGGGGGCAGGATAAGAGGAGGTGCATTTCAACAGCGTAATATCATCATTGCCCGCCGCACGGCAAGTATCTACAGCCAACTGAATGTCTTCTTCAGTGGCAATGCCGGTAGACATCACCATCGGTTTCATCTTCTTGGCGGCATACTCTATCAAAGGAATATCCGTAATTTTCAAAAGAGGCAATCTTATAAATAGGGTTGCCCAAGGACTCCAAGAAATCTACCGCAGTTTTATCAAACGGTGATGAAAAACAGATAAGTCCTTCCTCCTTGGCCACACGAAACAATTCTTCGTGCCACTCCCAAGGGGTATAGGCTTGCTTATAAAGATCGTACAAACGAGTTCCATCCCAGATTGTACCTTGCTTAATCTTAAAATCATCAGCACGGCAATCCACCGTTATAGTGTCAGCCGTATAAGTTTGCAACTTTACGGCATCGGCACCGGATTTCTTGGCAGCAACGATAGTATCTATAGCTATTTGCTTATTTCCATTATGATTAGCAGATAATTCTGCTATTATCATTACCTTACTCATCTATTTGTTCAAGTCTTTAATTAAATAATCATATTCATCATCATTGGATATTTGTCTATACCCCAATTTCAAATGAAAGTGCAACGACCGGCTATTACTCCTCAATACCTTTGCCATAACAGAAGTCACCTGCTGTTCCTGAAGAAATTCAGACAAGGTGTTTTCAATCAACACAGCATCTCCATTTCCCCAAAACTCCGGCAATATAAATAGCCCGCGCTCCAAATGCGTGGCTGAACTATATTCTATATTTACAGAACCAAGAAGTTGTTCTTCCCGATAAACGGCCATATATATCTTCTTATACTGAACACTCAGGCTGTCTACAAACTTCAGGTGGGATTCCCAAAGAATAGGCTCCGTATGCGCCATTTGAATACGCACCTTTTCTTCATTTCTTGCCTGCCATATCAATAATTGCTTGTCTTTATCCAAAATTCTATAATCAACAAATTTCAGTCCATTCTTCTTTATCTCTATAGGAACAAACATATTTTGAAACAGCCTTCTATAACGCAATGACACTAAAGAAAAATCCATTGTATGCAAAGAATTGATTTTTTCTACAATCAAAGAATAATTCATCTCTGCAAAGTCCAAATTCAACAAGTTCCCCAAAGGATATATTAAATTATTTGCGGCATATTCAGCATAAACTTCCTTTTGGTTGTCTACATAATATCCGGCAACAACGGGTAATTGTTGGGACAATGCTTCCAAGCACACTGTGCTGGTCGGCACAAAAGCAATATCTGATTGTCTAAAGAGCTCTGACATCTCGGATGCAGACAAATTGTGCTGATAAGAAACCTTTGAAGAGCAATGCAATGTATCCAATTGGTATTTATCACCTACTATCGCAATTATCTGTTTCACAGTCTTTTCTTTTTGCAAAAAAGATACAAAGCGAGTGGTCAAATCATTCTTGTCGGAACCACCAAAACAGACAATGGCTTTTTCTATCTTTCTATTTTTCCGCTGTATTTGTGGCAATTGTAGAAACGGCAAGCGCAACAGTGCCCAAGCATAACCCAAGCACAACTGCGTGTAAGGTTCTGTACTAAATAAATTTCCATTGGTTATTCCGTGATTAATCACAACATCGGCACATAGTGCTTGTCGTGCATATCGTCAATGCACACCAGGCGACAGCCTTTTTGCTTGATGGCACGCTGGTAATCGGTAGTGAAGAAATAATTGTCGAGCACCACGATTTCATCACCTTGCAGATGGGAAAGGAAATCAGCAGAATGCGTTTCTTCCTGCAAGGGGATGAAAGGACATACCTTCTCCATCTCCTCTACTTGATAAGGGGTAGGATGACAAGTAAAAAAGGTACAATCGAAATCATCCTTTAACATATCGGCCAAAGCCAAGGTACGGATAAAATGGCCGTAACCGATAGTAGCGCTTGCATCGGCACGGAAGTAGATTTTTCTCAAGGAAGGGAAATGAATTAAATTGAAATTATTGGAAATTCTTCACCACATCAGGCACAAGAGTTCCAGAGTGTGGGCTTCGACTGTGCCGTATGATAACATCTATATTCTTCTTTTGACGTGCCGGACAAGAGGCAAATATAAGAAAGACAAACCGGATCAAGTGTCCGCATCTGCTTACATAACTCTACAATGCGATGCAAACCATAATACGCACGTATCAAACGCCAATCATCAAGATTGCCATACTCAAGTACTCGCTGAACCACTTGTTGAGGGCAGGCATCCATAGAAGCTTGAGACATATCAATGTCCCAGTACAAAAAGGGTGACAACTTACTCAAGCATTCTTTTTCGTCCATATAGAGTTTCTTTTGCTACAAAAAAACAAATGAAGAAAACATCAAAAGAAGAATGCTTCTTTTTTATGCATAAATGCCTTCCTCCATAATGTTCTGTCTCAATATTCCGTCCATATCTTCACGCAATCTTACGATATCTACCGCGCAGCCAAATAAGAGTTGAAGCTCTTCTTTAATATGAACCAAACTGAACATGCTGGGTGTTTGCAATTCAATACAAACATCCACATCGCTCTCCGCCGTCTGTTCACCACGTGCCACGGAGCCAAATATTCCCATACGCATAATGCCATATTTATAGGCATTTTCAGCCATATATTTACGTAGAAGAGCAATGTATTCAGACGTTGTTTTCATGCTTTTGCTATTTTATCTTAACCTTTTATGGTCTAAAAAATAAGATTTTTAAATAACAAAACCACATTTCAAATCAATTCAAACGTTTGAATCCGGATTGACAAACGGGACCTTCCAATGCTTTCATTACATCACGACCATCTTCAAACTCACGGATTTGGGCAAAAACCTTATCCAATTCATAGAAATATCCGTCTATGATTTCAGGTGTATGGGCAATGCAAGTGTACATACTTGTCCCTGCCAAATATCCCTTTTTCAGCATTTCTTGAGTGACAAAAGTCTTATATGCTAGATAATTCTTGCTCTTGAAGGTATAGCCGGCTAAAGCAGGAATACCCCATTGTTCTATTTGTAGGCCATATTTATCAGCCAGCTCCTGCCAACGTTTCTTGTTGTCGTTACCTATCTCAGTAATAATTTCCCAAGATTTGGTACGTTCCATAACTTTCAAAGCTGCCAATGCAGCAGTCGGGCCGATACGTTCCGTCCAGAATGTACTGCTAATCCATGAACCTTGCGCAGCTTCCATGATATTCTTTCTTCCGACAACTGCACAGATACCATAACCATTACCCAACGTCTTACTGAAAATGGCCATATCCGGTTCAACACCGTATTTAAGATATAAGCCACCGAAAGTTTCACGGAATCCACTCGTACATTCATCGAAAATGAGTACGATGCCACGTTCAGTAGCAAGATTTCGGACTTTCTGCAGGAAATTGTCTTCCGGACCGAAGTTACGGCACACCTCCATCTTGATGGCTGCCAAATCGGGGTTCTTATTCACTATATCAAGTAATTCATCAAAATTATTATAATGAAAAGGTATGGAAGTTCCACGTAACCCCCTGGGTACACCGTCAGTCGGAATGCCAGGAAGAAGATGACCAGCAAGTGCATCCGATTCGCCAAGGTTTACTGAAACATACCAGTCGTGCCAACCGTGGTAACCACAAATAGCTACTTTATCTTTGCCTGAGAAGGCACGGGCAATACGTACACAAACGGCATTGGCCTCGCCGCCACCACGTGTATAGCGAACACCGCTAGCCCAAGGATTCAATTCAATCATTCTTTCTGCCAAATATACTTCTTCAGGGCAATTAAAAGTGGTCAAATTTCCGTCTTTAACTACTTTCATGACAGCTTCATCCACTTCATCATTGGCATAGCAAGAGTATTAGTGCCAACGCCCATCAAGAAACAGTCATAATAATGATTACCGTCAAGATCCCATACTTCACATCCCTTTGATTTACTGAAATATGAAGGCCAGTTCTCAGGCAACAGTTGTTCAGGTCTCTTTGATAACAACATGGTTCCACCTGGAATCATCTGTTTTGCTTTCTTGTAAAGGTCTTGTCCTTTTCCCATAATAAAATTAATTAATCGTTCAATAATGACTTGTCATAGCCTTCATTACGAGAGTAGTGTTGGTTTATGGCTTTTATGTTTTCATGAGAATCGAGATAAGCTACATAGTCCGCACAACTTTTCTCTATACCCAATTGCTCTATCAGGTTCTTCACCAATGCAAAGTCATCAGGAGTATCTACTGTTATGCGCTCTTTTGACCAATCCTCATCATTAGCTACATTTATGGATTTGAATAGCTTACCTCCCTTGACTGTCGAGTTTTTCCAGATGTACGGCGTGACATGCTCACGTTCGCTCTGCAAAGCTGCCTCTTGCCACGCTCTTTCCAAAACAGAATATTTAAATACTTCCACATCCATTCCATCCGGATAAGTCAGCATCAAAGTATTGGATACATAATCGCACCCTGATTCAATACAAGCTGCAATTGTCTTGTCAATTATCTCAGGATCTATCAAAGGACAATCTGAAGTAATACGAACCACATAATCAGGATGTTCTGGCTTTGCTGTTTGATAGAAACGGTCCAATACATCATTGACTGAACCTTGATAGGATTCAACACCTACTTTGTCGGCAATGTTGATAATATATTCGGCACCTTCTTCCGTGGTCGTAGCCACTTTTAGTTTCGAGATAAGTTTTGATTGCAGAATACGGTGTAAATGGATTTCCAACAAGGTCATTCCACACACCTCTTTCAAGATTTTGGCCGGTAAACGGGTAGAACCATAACGGGCCTGAGTTATTGCTAATATTTTCATTTCCAATTCACTGGGTTTAATAGTTCTTTTTCTGATACGTTGATTGATGAAATAAAATCAATATCTCCTGCCGAAGCCCATTTTGTAAAGCATCAACATTTGCTTGCAATTGCTGACAATTATCCACTCCTATAAGAACTCCATCAATATTTGGATGAGAAACTACATAGTTCAAAGCCAGCTGTTCCATAGAAATACCACTGATGCCACAATATTCATGCAGTTTCTCCAAATATTTTTTCATTGGCAGCAACTTGTCTGTCAATTTACGCACGTTTTTAAAAAAAAAGTCCCTGCAGAAACACCGAGCGAGTGTGTATCTCTACTCCGCATTGTTTGAGATAGAGAAGATAGGTATCAAACTGACGATCAAAGAGATTATAAGGAAACTGCAGAACGTCAAATACAACCTCATTATCCAGCAAATATTGCAGTTGATCAGTATTATAGAGTGAAAAACCTATTTTATCTATCTTTCCCTCTGCTTTGAGATCTTTCATTTTTTCCCATAATTGCGGATGAGACTGATAGAACTCGAAATGATGTACAAGATATCCATATAACTTCTTCTGTTGGAGTTTCTCTAAAGAAGAAGCAAATATGGCAGCAACACTATTTTCGGACTGAGGGTATTTGGAGATAATATGAAACTGAAGGTTATTCTCTGAAAGCGATTTACCTAATACGCTTTCACTGGTTCCGTAAGCAGAAGATGTATCAATTTTCTTAATTCCACTCTCTTTTGCCAATTGCAGAATCTTATTGACCTCACTCTGCTGAACTTGCCCAGACTGATTATTGACGCCATAATCAAGCCCGAACTGTACCGTACCGAGAACAAGTTTATTTGCGTAATTCATTTTGTTACAAATTCAATCACTTTCTCTATTACATATCCTTGCTCCTCATCCGTCAGCGTGGGATACATCGGCAGACTCAAACAGTGCTCGTAATACTCTTCCACTACAGGCAAGTCTCCTTTCTTATTACCCAACTGCTGATAGTAAGGCATCAGATGGAGAGGGGCATAATGCACCTGAGCATAAACATTGTTTTCGTGCAGGTAATTGTAAAGACCTAAACGGTTGGCTACCTGAATGACATAGAGATGATAGGCATGATAAGCATCGGCAGCATTGAATGGAGTCTTGATGCCATCTATTCCGGAAAACGCTTCATTATAGCGTTTCACGATTTCATGGCGGCGTTCAAGACCTGCTTTCGCACGCTCTAACTGAGAAATACCCAATGCAGCCTGAAAATCAGTCAGCCGGTAATTGTAGCCTAACTCCTGCATCTCGTAATACCAACCACCCTGATGCTCGTGCAGCAAAGCGGGGTCTTTGGTGATGCCGTGGGTACGGAACAGACAGAGTTTGTCGTAAAGCTCCTTGCTGTTGGTGGTAACCATTCCACCCTCGCCCGTAGCAATATGCTTCACAGGGTGGAAGGAGAACACGGCGAGGTCGGCAAAATTGCCATTGCCGCAGTATTGTTCGTTTCCTTTTTTATCCAGAAAATATCCTCCGGGAGCATGGCAGGCGTCTTCGAGAATCCATAGGCCGTATTCGTCGGCCAGTTTCTTAAATGCTTCCATATCCAAAGGATAGCCCGCAAAATCAACGGGAACAATGCCTTTGTAAGTGCCGCGGGGGGCAGCCTTTAGCATGGCCTCCAATTTGTGGATATCCATGAGGTAGGTATCCTTGTCGATATCACAGAACACCACCTCGCCACCGCAATAACGGATGCAGTTGGCACTGGCAGCAAAAGTCATCGGGGTGACGATAACCTTATCTCCGGGCTTTACGCCCAGAGCCGTAGCAGAAAGGTGCAGTCCGGAAGTGGCATTGTTTACGGCTACGGCAAACTTGGCGCCTACATATCCGGCAAACTTCGTTTCAAATTCTTTTATTTTGGGACCTTGCGTCAAGTAATCGCTCTTCAAGGTCTCGATAACTGCCCGGATATCCTCGTCGGTGATATGCTGGCGGCCGTAAGGAATAGGCTTTGCGGTCATTTCACCTCAAAATTAGGGTCGACGTATTTCTTGATGTTCTCGCGCATGGACTCTACGGTTTCCCAGTCTACATTGTTGTCGCTGCTGTAGTGAAAGCCGTCGGGCACGGGCACTGCATTGTGATGCTTGAGATACGTCTCACGATTGTGCTTATAGGATACAGAGGGAAGGATGACGTAATACCGGCCCAAGTCTATCGTATCGAGGGCATCGGTCACCGTAATCATCTCTTCGTGCAGCTTCTCGCCCGGACGGATGCCCACTTCTACTTGCGGCAGATTGGGAGCGATGGCGGTGGCTATATCTTTGATGCGGTAGGAAGGAATCTTCGGAATGAAGATTTCACCGCCCAGATGATGGCCGATGGCATACATCACCAGTGCCACACCGGCTTCGAGCGAGATGTTGAAGCGGGTCATGCGCATATCGGTAATGGGGAGCTCGGTAGCTCCGCTGTCGCGCTTATTGATAAAGAAGGGAATCACGGAACCGCGGGAGCCCATCACATTGCCATAGCGAACCACGGAGAAGCGGATGTCCTTGGAACCGCTGATGTTGTTGGCAGCAGTAAAGAGCTTGTCCGATGTGAGCTTGGTGGCGCCGTAAAGGTTGATAGGGGCACAAGCCTTGTCGGTGGAGAGTGCCACTACGTGTTGAACACCGGTAGCAAGGGCGGCTTTAATCACGTTCTGCGCACCGTGCACATTGGTTTTAATGCATTCTTCAGGATTGTATTCAGCGGTATCTACCTGCTTGATGGCAGCTGCATGGATAATCACATCCACTCCTTCGCAAGCACGCGTCAAGCGTTCGAGGTCGCGAACATCACCGATGAAGTAGCGCATCTGCGGATAGTTTTTCTCAGAATACTTCTGCTTCAGCTCGAATTGTTTCAGCTCATCGCGAGAGTAAATAATGATTTTCTTTACTTGAGGATAATCACGAAGTATGGTTTCCACAAACTTCTTGCCGAAGGAACCTGTTCCTCCGGTAATCAATACGGATTTGTTATTAAGCATTATAGTGTAACTTGTTTATTCATCTATGTATTCCCATGGATAGGGATTGTCTACCACGTTCTGAAATTCAGCAATGGCTTCCTGCTGCTCGGGAGTGAGTGACGCAGAATCCCAGGAGGCTATAATGGCGCGGGCTTCGTCGGCCAAAGACTCGTCGAACACTTCACCGTAACAGGCGGTAAGCAGGCGGAGCTCAGTAAGGAAGCGGGAAGGGCATCGAGCACATCCCAACAACAGTCCAGCACTTTCTGGACATGCCGCTGCTTTTCGCCATGGTCCACAAAAGAGGCGCTGTAACCCATAAGAAGGGCAAGACAGACATTTGCCTGCTCGTCGATGGTAGTGCCTTTTACACCCGACCGGTACAAAGCCATGGTAAGACGGTAGACCTCACCGTTCCGCCGTGACAAGTCATCGCTATAGACGGGACTGCCGTCCATACCCAAATACATCAGTTCGTGCGCAGCACGCTGAAGAGTGATTGCTTCTTCGGAAAGAGACATAAGCAATTATAGAATTAAGAATTAAAAATTAAAGTTCAGCCGATTACTTCTATAAGATCGGGATGGATAGTGGCCATGGCAACAGCTATGACACCTTGTATTTCGATAACCACGCGACGGTCACGTGCGCCTTTCACCTTCAGAAACACACCCTCTTGCCCCTCAAATTCACCGCCGGTAATCCGGACTTTGGTACCTTTGGACAAGTTCAATTCATCCGGTTGAAAATAAAGAAGATGATCATCGTAAGTGCCGGATACGGCAATGAAACGCTGCATCTGACCGTCTGGGACAATAATCTTCTGCCCACTGCGGGTATCGGTGATATATTGCAGATAAGTGACTTGAGATTTTACACGCTGCACATCGGAAGGACGGGCATGGACAAAAAGCAGATTATGAACGACCGGAACCAGAGCACGGACTTTTTTCCCTTTTTTTATACATATCTTGTATTGCATAGGAATGAAACAGCCCAAATTTTCTTTCTTGAGCAGATGCATGGCATCCGGTTCTCTGCGGTAGGTGGCACGCATAGCATACCAGATTTCGACCTCTTTCTCTATTCCCATTTTTATGCTTTTGTTCAGACAAGGGTGTTCTCCTGGGGCTTTGAACCTCTTGCATACACTTGAAATTCAATTACTTGCGGACACTTTATGTAGAATACGACAAGCTTTATGCCCTTCTTGTCAACAGATTTTTTGCAGTCATTCATTACCTGTCAGGTAAAATGCTGTAAACGAATCTATTGCAAGCAAAAAGCGTTCAATAGACGTTCGTTTTTTGAACGTCAATATTTAAGAAAACTAAAGAGGGAAGATTACTTAAAAATTAGTAAAAGGAAGAAGTTAGAGAAATACAATGCAATAGGCTTACTGACAAAGTATTATACTCACTAAAAAGAAATTTATAGAATATTTTTATTAAACATTTTGCGAGATTCAAAAATACACGTTATCTTTGCGTTCATTAAACGAACGTTTAAAAAACACCTTTTCCAAACGAAATATTCCACTGTATAACAAATAATTACATTGAAATAAAAATATCGTGTTTATAGAAATCAGATTCCTACAAACACGATATCAATTAAAAAAGAAATTACTATTCTCAGAAGTTAAAGATACCCAATTCCGGGAAAGTAGCCCCTTGCACTGCAAAACAGATTCCGAAGCAAGCCGCACTTACAATCCAAAGAATAACCAGCGTCCACTTCAAACCGGAATTCATCGGCTGCCATTTGAATATCTGACTGAAGATGGCCCATACAAGACTGACCAAAGGAATTCCTACCAGCAAGATTCCTGCAATGTACATCACAATGGCAGACAACGGAGAAGTAGGCAGTACCACATCAGCCATCGGGAAAAAGGAAATGAGAGCCGCACCGCCACCAACAGCCACCGCTATCGCAGCAAACAACAACGCCACAAATACCACTCCAAATACAAACAGTACCGGACTGCAGATAATGGCAAATATCACCAGACAGATTTTCAAGAACCAGCCGACAATCATCACCAATGCATCTCCCAACTTCTGCAAGAAAGTACGGGGTTTGTCCGACCTCATATAATCATTCACCCCATTGGCAACCTTCTCAAAACCGTCCGTCACCGTCTTTCCGATATTCTCTACCGTAACGGCCTCGCCACGCATACTCAACTTCTCGGCTGCTGTGCGGGCTTCCGGTATAACCAGCCAACACACGATATAGACCGG
>ENA-OPYP01000030-OPYP01000030.1-human-gut-metagenome-genome-assembly--contig:-NODE-30-length-11955-cov-0.650068_pt1 | contig 11955 bp, 9 predicted proteins | sample MGYA00242638_ERZ504484 | MGnify/ENA primary metagenome ERZ504484 (study PRJEB26092, sample SAMD00036300) | human gut metagenome | host: Homo sapiens | study: EMG produced TPA metagenomics assembly of the... | reverse complement strand
GGCAGCGGTTCCGTATCAATCTGGTCCACCAGCACGATGGCATTCTTGATATTCATTCCAATCAGCCCCAGCAAGCCGAGGATGGAGAAGAAGTCGAATGATTTCCCCAATACCACCAGTCCCAGTACAATACCTAGAAAGATAAGCGGCAGCATCAGCAGGATAACAATCGGCTTCCGGTAGCTGCGGAACAGAAACAGCAAGGTGACGAACATAAGGAAGAATGTCAGCGGCAGGTTAGCTGCCAGTGCGGCATTGCTTTCTGCCTGGCTTTCCTGCTCTCCGAAGTATTTCATGGTGTAACCTTCGGGCACATCAATCTCTTCTTGCACTTGCTTCCATATACGGTTGAAGGCGGCAATGGCATTCACACCGCGGCGTGGGTCGGCCTGCGCCATCATCACCATCTGCCGGTTGTAGTCTTTCACATTGGAGAACTTGTACTGGAAGTCGAACCGGCTGACGACTTGTTCCAGAGTGGTTGTTTCGCGTGCAGTGCCGAATACGGGGAGTGTACGCAAGTCGTTGATGCGGAAAGAGTCGATAGTTTTATCCTTCAACAGAACGGGAAGTACCTGGTCTCCTTCCCTGTATTCCCCAAGTGTCATGCCGTTCGTACCGATCTGGATACTCTGTGCCATGCTTTGACGGGAGATACCCAACGGTTGTGCACGCTCCTGACTGTAAACGGGATGCCATACCGGTATCTTATTGCCCCAGGAGTTGCGCACGTTGATAAGTTCGCCGTCACGGTGCATGATGTCCAGAGCCTTGTTGGTCAACATGACCAGCGTATCCGTGTTATTGCCGATGAACCCGATTTCAATGGCGGCATCTACAGCAGGAGAGAGTTTGAACAACATGGTACGGGTGATGGCATTGGGATAGTTGGCCTTCATGTAGGCATCAAGGTTCTCTTCCTGCTTCTTGGTATATTTGCTGTCCGTTACTTCCACCAGGATATTGGCGAAGTTAGGTTTGGGACCGACGGAAGTGGAGGCCAGATAGTAACGCAACGGTGTGCTGCCGAATGTGACGGATACCCGTTTCACTTCCGGCTGCTGCATCAGATGCGCTTCCACCTTTTTCATTTCGGTTTCTACTTCGCGGATGCTGTACCCGTCCGGATAGAATACATCTGCCCGAAAGTAGGGCTTGTCCAGAGAAGGGAAGAAGTTCTGGGGCATCAGCCCCATGACGATGAGGGAGAGGATGAACAGTGCTGTAATGCTTCCAAGGGTCAACGCCTTCTTGCGTATCAGTGTGCTGAGGATGGAGGCGAATTTATGGTAGAAAGGCTTGTCGTATGGGTCCTTGCTACCATCTTTAGCCTTTGCTTTCAGTATGAAGTTGCCGAATGTAGTGGTTTGTGTCAACGCCAGCACCCAACTTAATCCCAGGGAAATGGCCAACACTACGAATAGCGGTTTCACGATTTCGGCTACGGAAGAGGGAGCCAGATACAGTGGCAGAAACGAACAGATGGCAATGAACGTTGCTCCCAGCAATCCCCATTGGGGACCGGTGGCACCGTCTATCAGCGCTTTTCGGCGGGTCGATGCCGCGGGCAATGGCAATTTGGGCATTATCTGTCACCACGATGGCATTGTCCACCAGCATTCCCATGGCTATGATGAATCCGGCGAGGGAGGTCCGGTTCAGACCTACGCCAAGAAACGACATAATGAGCAGTGTGCCTCCGATAGAGAATATAAGGGAAGAGCCAATCAGTACTCCTGCACGCATGCCCATCACCAGCATGATGATTACAATCACAATCAGGATGGATTCTATCAGATTGATGATGAACCGTTGTTGGCTTCTTGGGCAATCACGTTTTCGGGATACAGACTTTCCAGTTCCAGCCCCACGGGGATGAGGGGTAGATGTCGGCAAGCCTCCGGTCTACCAGTTCACCGGTTTTTACCACATCCTTTGTCGGGTCGGTGGAGATGCCGATACCGATGGCGCGCTTTCCGTTGACGTGCATGATATTGCCGGGAGGTCCATGTATCCCTTTCAATGATGGCGATGTCACCCAGCTTGACTTGTCCGCCGGAGGTAGTGATAACCTGGTTGCGGATATCATCGACAGTCGTGTAGGTACCGTTGGCCACAATGCGTAACTGTTGTTCTCCGGCGCTGATTTCACCCGTATTGATAATCTGGTTCTGCGATTGTAGCAGGCTGGCCAGCTGCTTGGGGTCGATACCCATTCCTGCCAGCTTGTTTACGGAGATGAATATATGGATGACCTCTGTCTGTGTACCGAAAAGGGCTACCTTCATCACACCGTCTGCCGTGATGACTTGTGTCTTGATTCGTTCCGCCCAGTTTCTCATTTCTTCATAAGAGAAACCGTCGTCACCCACCAGGCCGTAATAGATGCCGAAAACGTCTCCAAAATCATCCGAGACGGTCGGTACAGAAGAGCCTGCGGGCAGTTGGGGCTGTATGTTGAGCACTTTACGCCGCAGTTCGTCCCACTTCTGCGGAATGGATGCGGCAGAGAGTGACGGTTGCAGTTCGAAGGTTATCTTGGAGAGTCCGTACATGGACTCTGACTTTATCTTGTAGACGCCGCTCATCGACTGTATTTCTCGGGAGATGGGTTCGGTGACGAGCCGTTCCACTTCTGCCGGCTCCGCTCCCGGGTAGCGTGTCATGATGACTGCCGACTTGATGACGAAAGGTGCGTCTTCCTTCTTTCCCAACCTGCCGAATGACAGTATACCGCCGATAAGCAGCACAGCCAGAAAGAAGTAGACTATCTTCGTGTTGTCTAATGAATATTGGGCTAGATTCATAATGAATATTTTTTAGATAAATGGGGAATGTAATGTGCCAATGTGATATCACATTAGTACCTTTATTGCTTCTCCTTCTGTCAGCTGGTATACTCCGGCCGTCACAACGGTTTCTCCCGGTTCCAACCCTTTAGAAATAAGCAGGTTTGCCTCTCCCGTTGGAGAATAAACGGTCACTTCGCGGCGACTGACTTTATTACCTTCCACCACCCATACATACGTTTTCCGGTTTTCACTGTCGCCAAATACGGCGCTTAACGGTACATTCATCAGCTTTTCTTCCAGAAAGGGAGCGACATCCGATGCCAGCTTTATTTTGCATGTGAATCCCGGTTTTACGTCATAACGTGTACGGTCAAAGTGCGGGTCGTCAATTGTTATTGTCACCGGAATACCCGTCCCTGCTGTGGAGATGTCAAGATACTCTTCCAGTCTGGCATCGAAAGCCTCTGTGGGGTAGCTGTCGAACACCACCTTGAACTTTACGTCCTTGGCACGGAGCAGATAGAGATAATCATCCGGTACGGTGAACTTGATTCGTAGCTTCTGTGTATTTACCAGCTGTACAACCCCTTCTCCTGCATTGACACGCTGATAGTTCTCTACCAGCCGTTTTACGATGGAACCCTCGAAAGGGGCTGTCAGCCGCGTATCCCGCATATTGTTGCCGGACAACTCGTAAGTGGATTTTGCTTTCTGATAGTTGGCTACGCTGATTTCGTATTCCTGCACGGAGATAGCCTGGCGGCCAAGCAGCCGTTTGTTACGTTCCACTTGTGCGGCAGCTGTTTCGTAGGCAGCCTTGTCGGCTGCATATTGCAGGGAGATGTCGCGTGGGTCGATGGCGGCAATCAGTTGCCCCTTTTTTTACCCGCTGTCCCTCTACAACCGGGAGGCTGATGATTTGTCCGCTGACGCGGAAGGCAAGTCTCACATATTCCACGGCTTCCACTATTCCGGAGAAGTCTTTGCGGATAACCGACTGTGAACTGACTTGCGCAGTCTTCACCGGTCGGATAAGGGTATTGCTACCCTTTTGTTTTTGCCCGCACGACGTGATGAGCAACGCCATGACCAGGGCGAAAAGAAACATTTTTTCATTGGTAAACAAGTATATAGTTATTCGTTCAGGTATATATAAAAACATAAAACCGGGAAAACAACCAAATGTTCTCCCGGTTATAGGATAAATGATGATTTAATGTGCCAATGTGCTAATTGGCTGCGCAATGTTTATGCTGCGCTATCACGCCGCAGGTCATTGGCACATTGGCATATTAATTTTCAATTCCGTCCCCCGTTCCAGCGTATATGGGTGTCCGTAGACTTGTATGTCCACTTTGCTGCCTGCTGTAAGCGAGATTTCGATTTCTTTTCCTACCCGTATGTGAAGTGTGTTTTTCAGATAATTCACCTTGAATGAATAGCTGTCCCATTTTTGCGGTATGACAGGGGAGAAACACAACGTCTCCTTCAGCACCTGCATACCTGCAAATCCGCGTACAATGGCCAGCCAGCTGCCGGGCATACTGGTTATGTGCAGACCTTGGTCCGCTTCGTTGTTGTAGTCGTCCAGGTCAAGCCGTGTGGCATGCAGGAAAAGCTGGTAAGCTTTTTCCACTTTGCCGATGCGTGCAGCCAGGATGGAATGGATGTGGGGAGAAAGGGAGGATTCGTGTACGGTCATCGGCTCATAGAACTCGAAATTGCGGCGGACGGTTTCCGTGTCAAAATAGAAATAATAGAGGTAAAGTCCGAGCAACACGTCACTCTGCTTGATGTAGCAAGAGCGCAGAATGCGGTCCCATGACCAATGTTGGTTGATGGGGCGTTCTTCGGCAGGAATGTTATCTGTACTTTCCAGTACTTTATCCATATAGCCGTCATTTTGGATAAAAATACCCCGTTCCTTGTCTTCCGGCAGATACATGTGTTCGATGATGTCTCTCCACCGGGCACTTTCCTTCACTTGGTCGAGATTGGTGATGCGGCGTATGTGGGCATATTCATCTGGATATTGCTGTGCCACCATTTCCAGAAAACGGAGGGTCATCTTGAGGCACTGTATACAGGAATAGTTAGTGTACCAGTTGTTGTCCACATTGTTTTCGTATTCATCCGGGCCGGTAACCCCCAGTATGACATATTTCTGTTTGGGTTGGGAGAAGGATACCCGTTGGCTCCAGAAACGGCTGACGGCAATCATTACTTCCAGGCCATATTTAGCGATATAGTCCATATTGCCCGTCAGCGCTGCATGCTGAACGATGGCATAGACAATGATATTGTTACGGTGGATTTCCTCGAAGGTTATTTCCCATTCACTGTGGCATTCCTCTCCATTGTTGGTTACCTGCGGAAACAACGCTGCACCGTCCTTGAAACCCAGTTTACGGGCGTTTTCGATGGCTTTGGGAAGCTGGTTGTACCGATATGCCAGCAAGTTCTTTGCAATCTCTTTGGGAGTGGAGAGCAGAAAAAACGGTACACAACACAGTTCCGTGTTCCAATAAGTATTTCCGCCATATTTTTCTCCGGTGAATCCTTTGGGGCCGATGTTTAGGCGCGGATCATCTCCCCGGTAAGTCTGATACAGCTGGAATATGTTGTACCGGATACCTTGTTGCGCTTCCGGATCCCCTTCGATGACGACATCCGTTTCGTCCCAGATTTCCTGCCAGGCCCTTCGATGCTCTTCTACCAGCGTATTCCAGCCTATGCTCTTGGCTTCGCGTGCCTCGGCCACGGAGTGTTCCACCAATTCACTCCGTTCGTGGTAGAGAGAAGAAGCAATGGCGGTGTATTTGATGAGTGTCACGTTGTCTCCGGGTTTCACGTCGGCACCTACGCTGAAACCGGTCTGCTTTTCCTTTTCTATCCGTATGAGGTTGGCAGTGGTTTCCTTGTTGTTTTTGAAGATTGGTAAGTCATGGCGTAGCACACTTGTGCATCTTCCCGGCGGGTCTGTGTCCAGAGATAGGCACAGCTGCTGGTAGAACCGGAACGCAGTATGTTCCATATTTTCAGGTTTGGCAGATCGGCATCGTCTACTATATTCCCGTCAAGGATGGGCACGAGTGAGATTCTGCCGGTATAGTTGATGGAAGACACGCTGTACTTGATGAGACAGAGGTTGGGTCTTGCCATATTTGTGATATGCTCTACATGGATGCGGAGCTGGTTTCCGCGAGGAGACGTCACCTCCATGTCCCGGTAGAAGATACCTTCCTTCATATCCAGCGGCGGTTGAAGCTGTCGACATCCCAGCCTGCCAAATCGAGTTCCTCATCGATGAGGCGCAGGTTGATGCGGCTCCAGTCAGCAGCCTTGGGTATACGGGGTGTAATATGGGGGGAAATCCGTTTTTCCACCATCCTACGCGGGTTTTGTCCAGGAAAGTGATGCCGGCCACAAATGAACCACGGTAACTGTCACTGCTGTAAGGCTCCTCAAAATACCCCCGTTGCCCGAAACGTCCGTTTCCGAGACTGAATATACTTTCCGACATCCGTTGACGGTCGGGGTGGAATTGGTCTTCGATGATGTTCCATTCATCGGTCTTGAGGTATTTCTTCATGGCGACGTGTTTTCTGTAGTTATCGCCGTAAAGTTAAGCAATATGCGGAAATAAAGAAGAAATGGAAAGGAAAAAAACAAACGTGCGGTAGGCTTTTTTTTTACCTGCTTTCTTGCCGGAGGGCTGGTAGGCTCGTCAATAACAGATGCTATGTACGGTCAGAAGAAGAGGTAACAATCATACGGTATGAAAGCATGAATCATACGATATGATTATGGTAATCATACGGTATGATTCATGTCTTTATTACAAAGATAACGGCTGTCCTTTGTACGGTGTGCCGGTCTCGGTTCTTTGTGTGTTATGTTTCGGAGGCGTGTGCTTACTTGCTTTTTTCTCCTTGGTTCTCTTTGATGAGGTATACGCAGGCGGCGCCGATTATCAGCATGATTCCTGCCAGCACAAGCATATTGATTTCAGGAGGCACGTCCTCCTTGGGGAGTAAACAAGGCAAGGATGGTGCCGCCCAAAGCAGCTGCTATAATCTGCGGGATACAGATAGTACCGTTGAAAAAGTCCCAGATAAGTACCCATGTGTCCTCCGCTCAGTGCGTTGGTCAGGATGGTGAACGGCAGTGCCAGCATGGCAGCCCATGCACAACCTATCAGCAAGAAGGAAATGAAGAGCATATAAGGGTCGTGTATGAAGTAGGTGGAAATGAAACCTATACCTCCCAGAACAAGGCTGAGTGAGTAGACCCGGCGACGGTCCTTGAACATCGGTATGCAGATGGCCCAAAGCACAGAGCCGATGGCTTGTACGGCAAACAGTACGCCTACCCAGTCGGCGGCATTCTGATATTGCAGGCTCTTGGTGTCGAGTACCACTTTGGTGACACCATCTACCAGGTGCTCTACTGTAGGAGCATCAAAAGCATTGGCAGCGATGCTGCCGTTGGTATAGGTCCACATGAACATAAAAGCAAACCAGCAGAAGAACTGTACCAGTCCGATAGTCCAGAATGCTTTCGGAGCCTTGATGAGCAGCTTCAGCATGTTGGTCTTTTCATGTTCCTCTTCTTCGGTGATGCCGTGATACTCTGCATATTCGGCAGGCGGCATCTCTTTTACTTTGACCGAAGTGTAGATGACGCAGAAGATAAGGATGGCCGCTCCGATGTAGAATGAGTAAATCACCGAGTCGGGGATTACTCCTTGGGGAGCTGTATTGCTGATGCCAATCCATGCAAAGATGAACGGGAAGAGATATCCCACCAGGCTGCCTGCATTGCAGAGAAAACTCTGGATGGAGTAGGCGAGTCCTTTTTTGTTTCTCATTCACCATGTCGCCCACCATCATTTTGAAGGGTTGCATGGCCATATTGATGGAGGTGTCGAGGAACATCAGCGATACCAGTCCGAAAATCATGGCTGTACTTACTGCCATGCCGAAGCTTCCGGCATTGGGTAGCAGGCACATGACGAGTACGGCCACCAACGAACCTATAAACAGATAAGGGATGCGCCGCCCGAAGCGTGTCCAGGTCTTGTCACTGGCGGCTCCCACGATGGGTTGTACAATGATACCTGCCAACGGCGGTAATATCCAGAAATAACTCAAATTATGCGGGTCTGCACCCAAAGTGGAAAAGATACGGCTGATGTTTGCACTCTGCAAAGCATATGCAATCTGTACGCCGAAAAAACCAAAGCTGATGTTCCACAGCTTCCAGAAACTTAAATCGGGTTTTACTTTCATGATGGTTTAATATGTTTTATTATTTCGTAGTTCCTCTTATCACCAGATTGGTACGTACTATCTTGTTGTTGCTTTTCTCTTCTCCCTCCAGCTTTCCGGTCAGAATGCTGAAAGCGCTTTTACCTACTTCCTCGCCATGCTGCTCCACGGTAGTCAGCTTCGGGTCGGTGCTTTGGGCAATGGCTCCGTCGGTGAATCCGCAGATGGATACTTCATCGGGAACTTTTACGCCGACCAGTTTGCAGGCATACAGTATGCCCGAAGCTGTCTCGTCGTTGATGGCAAAGAAACCGTCAGGGCGGTTTTCGCTTTCCAGCAGGTCGGGAGTGATGGAGATGGCGCGTTCACGGGTGTCGCACAACAGAATCATGCTGTCGTCCACCGGAATTTTATACTTCTTCATGGCATCCAGGTAGCCGTTCCGGCGATTCTTGGTAATCTCTAGGTGGGGAGCCGCACCATAGAAAAGGATACGCTTGCATCCGGTCTGTATCATGTATTCCACGGCTGCAAAGGAGCCGGCATAGTCGTCCACCACCACTCGCTCGGTTTTCAGCCCCGTACATATACGGTCGTAAAAGACAATGGGAATATCGTTGTTCAGCAGCTCCTGGTAATGGTCGTATTGGGAAGTGTCCTTGGCAAGTGAAGCGATGACTCCGCAGACACGGGCGGCAAGGAAAGAATGTACAATTTTCACTTCCTGCTCGTACGATTCGCTGCTCTGCGCCACTATGATATTATATCCGGCATCCGCCGCTGCTTTCTCAATTCCGCTCAATACGCAGGAAAAGAAGTGGTGTACCAGTTGGGGGGACAATGACGCCGATGGTATTGCTGCGGCTTGCGCGGAGATTTACGGCAAGTACGTTGGGCTTGTAGTTATGCTCGCGCGCATAGGCATGGACAAGGTCACGTGTTTCCTTGCTGATGTCCGGATTGTCTTTCAGCGCCCTCGACACAGTGGAGGGGGAGACATTCAGCGCCCGGGCAATATCCTTGATGGTAATCTGCGGTTTATTCATGGTATAGTTTTGAGGACAAAGATAAGGTAAACTTCCCTAATCCGATTGCAAAAATAACGTAATAAGGTAAATTGTGCTTATCCGTTGAGGTTTATCGGGTTGTAAGTTTGTGCAAACGATTGCAGATACCCGTATTTTGACAAATTAAGGTGATATATAGTTCTATATTCCCTAAATGCTTATATTTGCAGTACGCAATTAATGATGATAACGCCATGAAACACATGAAGTTTTTGACTTTCTTTTTTTTGTATTGCCTTTGCAGTATTTGCATGCAGCAGCAATAATGAGACAGACCCCAATGCTGGTGGACTTCCCGATAAGGAGGAACCTCTGGCTACAGACTTTGCTAAAGGTGCCGACATCAGTTGGGTGACGGAGATGGAACATAAGGGTATGAAATTTTACAATACCTCCGGTGTGGAGACCGATTGTTTCCAGCTGATGAAGGATTTGGGCCTGAATGCGGTTCGACTCAGAGTATGGGTCGACCCCAAAGAACACGATAACTGGTGCAATACGGCCGATTTGGTGACGAAAGCCAAGCGTGCCGCAGAGCTGGGCATGGACGTAATGGTAGACTTCCATTACAGTGACTGGTGGGCCGACCCTGGACAGCAGCATAAGCCTGCTGCATGGAAAGGACTGAACTTGGCCGACTTGAAGAAAGCCGTCGCCGGTCATACTGCCGATGTACTTAATGCGCTGAAAGCGGCAGGAGTTACTCCCAAGTGGGTTCAGGTAGGTAATGAAATCCGTTCGGGGATGCTCTGGGATGAAGATGCTGCATTGAGTGGTGCGTCCTATGATGTGAGGGAATGTGATGTAAAGGGTTCCAACAGCACTTCCGAGGAAGTGAAATACCGTGAGAACTTTGCCAACCTGGCTGCTTTTATCAATGTAGGATACGATGCGGTAAAGTCCGTCTTCGACGATGCCATTGTCATCGTCCATCTGGACAATGGATATGACAACGAATTGTATACCTGGTTCTTTGATGAACTGAGAGCCAATGGCGGTAAGTGGGATATGATAGGCATGTCGCTCTATCCTTACTGGACGATGCTCGAGCACAAGGAATATACAGCTGATAGAACTATCACCGAGTGTATTGCCAATATTAATAGTGTAGCCCGGAAATACAACTGTGACGTGATGGTTGTGGAAACCGGCATGGAGTGTGCCGACGACAAAGGGAATCTGGCAAGTGCTTCCGTGCTGGCAGAAGGGAAACGCCAACTGGCACGTATCCTGAAAGAGTGCAAGGAGAATACCGGCGGACGCTGCAAGGGCGTGTTCTACTGGGAACCGGAATGCAGGCCGAACCAATATCGGCTGGGGGCATTCACTGAAGACGGCCGCCCCACTGTGATAATGGATGCTTTTAAATAATTATATTAACAAAATCTTTTAAAGAAGAATGAGAAAGACAATACTTATCTTTTCCTGCTGCGCTTTTTTTGCCTTGGCGGCAATGGCGCAGCGTACAGAAGCATTGTTGGAAAAGAACTGGAAGTTCACCAAGGGAGATGTTCCCGAAGCAACACAAACAAATTTAGACGACAGTAAGTGGGAAACAGTGACCATTCCTCATGATTGGGCCATCTTTGGTCCGTTCGACCGCAACAACGATTTGCAGGAGGTAGCGGTTACGCAAGACCTTGAAAAACAAGCTTCCGTAAAGACCGGGCGTACCGGAGGGTTGCCTTATGTGGGTGTCGGTTGGTATCGTACGGCTTTTGATGCTTCTGCAGACAAGCAGGTCACTCTGGTTTTCGATGGTGCTATGAGTGAGGCTCGGGTCTATGTCAATGGGAAAGAAGCTTGTTTCTGGCCTTTCGGGTATAACTCTTTTCATTGCGATGTTACCGGTTTGCTGAATGCCGACGGTAAAAACAATGTGCTGGCTGTCCGTCTGGAAAACAGACCCCAGTCCTCCCGTTGGTATCCGGGGGCGGGATTGTATCGCAATGTCCGCCTAGTTACTACGGAACGTGTTCATGTTCCGGTTTGGGGTACACAGCTCACCACACCGCATGTTTCTGCTGAATACGCTTCCGTGCGTCTGCGTACTACAATACGGAATGCCGGTGATGCGGATGTTCGTATTTCTACTGATATTATTGCGCCGGACGGTAAGATAGTAGCCCGTAAGGATAATAGCCGGAAAATTAATCACGGACAGCCATTTGAGCAGAATTTTCTGATAAATGCTCCGTCTCTGTGGTCCCCTGAGACACCTTATTTATATAAGGCAGTATCTAAGATTTATGTAGATGGCAAACAGACTGACGAATATACCACGCGTTTTGGTATCCGCAGCATTGAGATTATAGCTGATAAGGGATTCTTCCTGAATGGTAAGCACCGTAAATTCCAGGGGGTATGCAATCACCACGATTTGGGCCCGTTGGGTGCGGCTGTCAATGTGGCTGCTCTTCGCCGTCAGTTGACATTATTGAAGGATATGGGATGTGATGCAGTCCGTACCTCCCACAATATGCCTACACCCGAATTGGTGGAACTCTGTGACGAGATGGGCTTTATGATGATGTTGGAACCTTTCGATGAATGGGATATTGCCAAATGTGAGAATGGTTATCACCGCTATTTCAACGAATGGGCAGAAAAGGATATAGTAAACATGCTGCATCAGTATCGGAACAATCCTTGTGTGGTAATGTGGAGTATAGGAAATGAGGTTCCTACCCAATGTAGTCCCGAGGGCTACAAAGTGGCTTCTTTCCTGCAGGATATTTGCCATCGCGAAGACCCTACACGCCCCGTTACTTGCGGTATGGACCAGGTAACTTGCGTGCTTGCCAACGGGTTTGCGGCAATGATTGA
>ENA-OPYP01000029-OPYP01000029.1-human-gut-metagenome-genome-assembly--contig:-NODE-29-length-12193-cov-0.747058_pt1 | contig 12193 bp, 10 predicted proteins | sample MGYA00242638_ERZ504484 | MGnify/ENA primary metagenome ERZ504484 (study PRJEB26092, sample SAMD00036300) | human gut metagenome | host: Homo sapiens | study: EMG produced TPA metagenomics assembly of... | reverse complement strand
AACAGTCTGATTCAGACTGCAAAAGTAATTTCAAATCGTTGCGCACCAAATACCATTACAACAAACTGAATTTCAACAATTTCAAAGAACGACTATGATTTTTTTAGTGGACACTAATGATATTAAACAAAAAATACATAAAGGGAAATATGAAATATGTTTTTTCATACTTCCCCTTAAAAAAACATGCTTCAAAAAGTCCTCATCACTTAATCTCTATGATAATAATGCGGATTAGAAGTTCGGTTTATCTACATCCCAGAAGATGCGAGTACCGCCATTGTCCGGTCCGCCCAACATTTCGACGGCTTTGGCATAACCGGTAGGATTATTGCCTTTTTCATTGATGGTGAAGGGTAAACGGCGTGGGCCAAGATCTGTATCAATCTCACCTTGACTGTAGTTCACCATTACCGGGAATAATTTGGGATAACCAGTGCGACGTATCTCAGCCCAGCCATTCATACCTTCAGGATAAATAGCAATCCAGCGTTGTGTGGCAATCTTAGCAAATTTTTCCTCGTTACTCAAAGACTCGTCCCATTTAGCAGTCACCTTGCTCTGGCCTTCAATGCTGGCAGCGGGAATAACGGGGTCTACATACGCTGCAGCAGTAGTCGTACTGCTTAAATAATCGCCCACAGCGGCTCCCCATTGTTCGAACGATGTCCGTATACCCTTTTCATACAAGCTCTGAGCGGTGCCCTTACCATTTACATCCCAACCACGCAAAGCAGCTTCGGCTTCCAACAAAATGGTTTCGGCAGCAGTTGCCAAAATAGCAGGAGAGGTTTCTGTCAAGTTGGGTCGACTTACAATCGCCTTATAGGCATCCGAAAACCCTTCTTCTTCCAGTCCTTTAATACCAAGACGAATACCAAAATATTCACTCTTGCTGTTCTGTGTAGCATACTTATCAAGACGCGCATCGCCCATACCAGACAAGATAGAAGGAATATTAGCGCCTAAAACACCATCTCCATAGTTGAATGCAATACCGTAAAGCGGATTGACATAACCGTTTCCTGCAATACCGAAATTAGCATCATTGGTTTCAATCAATCCATTACTATCGTTCATGGCAGCTTCCGCCTCACTTTTTGCCCAAGCAGCATCATACTTCACAATACGCATGGCCAAACGCAAACGAATGGTGTTACACAACTGCGCCCATTTGTTCAAGTTACCTCCATAGGCATAATCAAACATCATAAACGAAGCCACATCCTTTTCTTTAGCAGTACGCAGCACGTCTGCAGCTTCTTTCAATTCTTCAAAGAATTTTTTATAAGCATCCTGTCCTGAATCATACTCACCACCAGTAGCCGATTCGCCATAGTGAGAATAGATAATACATCCGTATTGGTCGGCAAGACGCGACATAGCTATTACGCGGCAGATGGTATTGATAGCCTCGAAATGGGCATACGTCTCCATATCGTCTTTGCACTTGTTGGTGATTTTCAAGCTTTCCACCATTACGTTTCTATAAGCATAATCCCAACAGTTGTCATTCCATCCTGCATTCATGGCATAGGTCACATTACTTACATTGCCGGCAAATGCAGTAGCCGTACTGATATAGCCTGACCACAAATCGGCATTCAAATTTTGAATAAGCTGATATTCCCATACATTGACACCTGCATTTTTATTATAATAGATAGACTGCATCATGGGAATGAAGTGCATACCAATGTAGTTGTTATCTTGTTTTAGTTCTTCATCGCTCACTCCCTTCGGATTAGTGTTCATATCCTCGAACGCTCCCGTACATGCCGAGAATAAGGTAGCTGCCAGCAGCGCTACAGCTGTAAGTCTAAATATATTTTTCATAATCATATCTACTGTTTAAAAATTAACTTTCAAGTTGAACCCAATCGAACGGTTGGTAGGCATACCAAACACATCAACTCCTTGCAGACGGTTGCTGGTAGAAAGCATGCCATCAGGATCATATGGAGCATTGTTCTTGAAGAAGAACAGGTTGCGGCCTACAAGTGAAACCTGTGCGTTCTTAATGACACCAGTCTTTGCCAACCAAGCCTGAGGCAGACTATAGCCAATTGGAAAGTTCGCGCAAACGTATGTTGGTAGCACTGTACATATAATGCTCGGTCACACCCGCACGGCCACCAACCTGATTATAGAAGCCTTCCACATCTGTAATTTGACGGCCTTCCAGCATCACGTAACCACGGTCACGAGCATCACCCGTTGCCTTGCTTACTCCCTGCTGATCGAGGTCGGCTTCCGTCAAAGACATCACTTCACCTCCAAAACGTCCATCAATCAAGAAGTAAAGAGAGAAGTCCTTCCACGTGATTGTATTGCTCCACCCCAAGTTAAAATCAGGAGTAGAATTACCCAGTTTCACCGGATTTGTCTTGTCCACCAATGGAAGTCTATCACTATCTTTTTGTCCTTCTTTTGCAGGTTCATACTGAATATTGCCTTTTTCGTCACGTACAAAAGTAGTACCGTAAATGTCACCAAACGAACCACCTACTTCTAAACGACTCCATACATTGTTACTTTCGCCACCGCTAAATGTAAAATAACCAAAGTCATCACCAGCCAGTGCCTTTGCTTCGTTCTTATTGGTTGCAAAGTTAACACCGGTTTTCCAGCGGAAATCCTTAGTCATGACAGGAGTTCCATTCAACATAACTTCGACACCGGTATTCTGAATATCACCGGCATTGATGTAATATCGGGCGTATTGTGAACCTGACGGAGCATCCAACGTAAAGAGTTGATTCTTTGTATTAGTCTTATAATAAGTGAAGTCGAACTCCAAGCGGCTATTGAAAAAGCGCCACTCAGTACCAAACTCAATGGAAGTAGTCATTTCCGGTTTCAGTTCTGCAAACGGAGCTGTACTGTTGAAATTGATGCTACCACTCTTTGTAATGGAGTTGAGAGGATTTGAAGTATAAGTATTCAAACCGTTACCCACCTTCGACCATGCACCGCGAATCTTACCTAAATCAATCCAAGAAGGTAATTTCAATGTTTCGTTCAGCAACCATGTCACACCTACTGACGGATAGAAAAAGCCTTTGTTTTTGTATTTGGTAAATGCCAATGTTGAAGTCCAGTCGTTACGTGCTGTCACGTCCACATAAATCTGATCTTTGAAGCCTACCTGACCGGTGAAGAACACACTCTGGCTTTGAGTATGGGTTTTCCAATCGGTCAATGAGCCCTTGTTCAAGGAGCAGTTCTGCATAGTGAATACGTTGGGCACAGAGAGTATACCCGGATAGGAATCGAAACCTGTACCGTTTCCTGTATAATCGTTGATGCTGGCACCTACCGAAGCATTGACACTGAAGTTAGTGAATTGCTGTTGATAAGTAAACAAAACATCCCCATAAGAAGAAAGGCTACTTGATTCACCGTAGATGTAACGACCGTTAGTTCCTGTTCCAGCCGGATTCATACCACACAACACCGGGCTGGTACCTGCATACATACGTGTATTGTTCTTGTCTACAACATAGTCGGCACTACCACGAGCCTGTATACTGAACAGGTCATTGAACTTATACTTCACACTCAGATTCAACAATGTACGATAACGGGTATCCTCATTCGGAACCTTATTAATCAACCAATAGGGATTCTGCTCCATATCAGTACCTTGAGATTTATACCAGTTCTGGTCCATTATGTTACGACCGGCATTAAGAATCTGATAATTATCTTTGTAGTAGTTAAAGTCCTTTCCACCTTCAACACCACCACGCGGGAAGTGATAAAGACCTACCAAAGGATTCATGTAATACCTCCCGAAGTAGTACGGTTGTTCCCCCTTTGATACATCGCATTGATATTGGCATCAACAGTCAGTTTGTTATTGAGGAAGTTGGCAGTTTCGCGAAAATTGAAATTATGCTTCACCAAGCTATTACCTTCCACCACGCCCTTGCCGTAAGTATTAGCATAGGAAAAGTAAGTTTGCATAGCTTGCGAACCCATGCTCAACGAGAGCGAGTTGATAGTAGTGACACCTGTTTTGAAGAAATCGTCTGTATAGTCGGGACTACCTTTGATATCACTGCCCCAACTGGTTGACACACCCGTATAGTGATTCTGGAATTCGGGAATACCGTATGCAGCTATATCGAAAGTGGTGCTGGTATTGAAACTGATACTGGCGCGTCCTTCCTTGCCCTTCTTAGTGGTAATAATCACCACACCATTGGCAGCCGAACTACCGTAAAGTGCAGCTGCGGCAGGGCCTTTCAATATGTTCATGCTCTCAATATCATCGGGATTCAGATTGGAAATACCGTCGCCACGGTCGTAGTTACCACTGTCGTTGTCTCCGCCGATAGTAGTTGAGGTATTTTCGTTGGTAGATGAACCGAACGGTACACCGTCTATCACATACAACGGCTGGTTACTTCCGCTTACAGAACGGTTACCACGAATAATCACTTTAGAAGAACCTCCCAAACCGGAAGAACTCTTATTAATCTGCACACCTGCCGTCTTACCGGCCAATGCGTTCATCATATTGGGGTCTTTCACGCGTGCCAATTCATCACCGTTTACTACCTGAGTAGAGTAAGTCAGTGATTTTTTCTTTCTTTGCGATACCCAATGCCGTTACCACCACTTCATCCAGCAGCTTGGCATCATTCTTTAATGTGACTCTTATCGTCCCCGGAGTGATGGGAACTTCTTGTGTTATCATACCTACGAAAGACACTTGCAGGATTTTCGCACCTGCGGGCGCATCTGTAATAGTGAATTTGCCGTCTAAATCCGTTACGGCTCCGGTAGTGCTTCCTTTTACCAATACGGAAGCTCCGATAATCGGTTCATTGTCCTCAGCTGAAATAACGATACCGGTAATGGGGGGAATTTTGGGCTGCTACCCAACCGATGGCTGCCAGCAGGCAAACCAAGGTCAGCATAATTCTTTTTTTCATAAGCTGTTTTTCGGAAAATAAATATTAGATTAAATGTGTGTTAAGTTAATAAACAGATTCTGATGGGGTCTGTCTTTCCGATTGACAAGCAGGGTTGAATGTCAATCTCATTTGTTTCTTTTTGTATGCTACATAGGCTATTAGAATGTTACGGTTAATACTCGAGCTTATTAAAATGTCTCTTATTCTGCAGATTTCTTTTTAAGCTTCGTATATAAAAACCGGGTAGAGAACCGCAACCCTATCGAGAAACAGAAGTTTCTTTGCTAATAAAAGTTAATCGGGTTCGGAAGAAGAAGGAAAAACTAATACGATTTTCTTAATGTTGCCCTCACCGCCCTCACTCACTTCCCGAACCGCCCTGTTCATCGGCATTACATGGGTGAGTGAGGGCAAATAAAAAGGGTGAGGGCAAATTTTGCCCTCACCGGTGTTCGGTCTGTCCCGTTCCCTTGCTTTCTCTTGTCTCGTCCCCTTCTTTCCTCTTGTTGTGTCCGCTTCTTTGTCTTATAGAGGCTTTGAGTTTCTGAGCGGCTCACTATAGTGGTCTGACTCGTTCACTATAGTGAATGGAGTTGTTCACCATAGTGAGCTGATTTGTTCACCCGAGTGAGCCGACAATGAACAAAGGCTGTTTCGGGGACAGACACCAAGCGTTTGAGGGATAAAGCAACGGGGAAAGACGGACTGAACAAGGGGAGCGTTCCGGACTACGTGCTTGAATCCCGTGACAGATGACAGACGGTTCTTCCCCTTTATCTTTGAAGAAGCTGTTTTGAAATGATAAATCCCCATTTATCTACCAGGCTGTTTTTTAAGCCTAACTAACGTGCACATACTCGAGAGTCCTATCTGCCAAGGGCAAGTCCATACATAAAACAAACCGTCCGGCCCGGAATGAAAATAATTCACTCCAAGTCGGACGGTTCAAAAACAAACAAATGGAAATCTATTCCTCGTACATCTTGTCAATCAGCCCCTTGTAGTTCTTTGCCACTACAGAGCGTTTCAGCTCAGCGTGTTCGTCAGCTCGCCACGCTCCATGCTGAACGGTTCGGTCAGGAGCGTGAAGCGCTTCACTTGCTCATAATGGGCAAATTGCTGCTGCAAGGTATCGATACGGGCACGGAACAACGCCTGTATCTTGGGATGTTGCAGTAACTCATCCATATTGCTGTATGCAATGCCTTTCTCCTTGGCATAATCCTTCACAAAGCCATAAACGGGAACTATCAAAGCGGAAACAAACTTACGCTCATCGGCAATGACAGCAATCTGGTCAATGTAACGGTCAATAGCCAGCTTCGTTTCCAATGCCTGCGGCGAAATGTATTTTCCGTTGGAGGTCTTGAACAAGTCTTTGATACGCTCCGTCAGATACAGATGGCTATCCTTCAAATAACCGGCATCACCCGTGTGGAACCAACCGTCACGGTCGATGGCAGCAGCCGTTGCCTCCGGTTTCTTGTAGTAGCCGGTAGTGATAGTCTTACCACGAAGAAGTATCTCGTTGTTCTCGCCAATCTTCACCTCCACATCAGGCATCACCGTACCTACGGAACCAATCTCATAGCCTTCGTTGAGGAAGCAGGAAACGGTAGCCGTAGATTCCGTCAGACCATAGCCCACCACCATGTTTATACCTACAGAATGCACAAACTCGCAGATTTCATCGGGCACAGCAGCACCTGCCGTAGGAAAGAAATTACCGTTCTCAATACCTATCGTCTTCTTCAGCAGAGCATAAATGGTCTTTTCGTAGAACTTGTATTTCAGATGAAGCATCATCGGAGGAGTCTTTCCTTGGCGCAAATAATCAATGTTATGCGTCCTGCCCACCTTGATGGCATCCAACATCATCGCCTTACGCAGACCGGTTTCCTGGGAAATCTTCTCCTGCACACCGGCATAGACTTTCTCCCAAAAACGGGGTACACTGCACATCAGTGTAGGGCGTATCTCTTTAATAGTAGTTTGGATATCTTGTGGACGGAGATTGATGCAGACCTGCACTCCCCGATGTATACAAAGGTAGGTCCATGCCTTTTCGAATACATGGGTCAGCGGAAGGAAGTTCATGGAAACATCCTGGTCTGTCATGAAAGGCAATCGGATATCATGAATGCGGAAAGCCTCTCTATAATTGAAATGATGGAGCATGACACCTTTCGGCTCACCGGTAGTACCGGAAGTATAAAGGATATTGGCGAGGTCATCATCTGAGGCAGCTGCTGTACGTTCTTCTACAATGGCATTGTGCTGCAACTCTTCATCCATTGCCATAAATTCATCAAAATAGATGGAAGTCATGTCGCGCGGATCTTTCACCACAGCACGGTCGAAGATGATGAGCTGCTGCAGAGACTGGCAAAATCCGAACACGCTGAAAGCGGCATCGTACTGGAACTGCTCGCCTACAAACAGATAACGTATCTGTGCATCGTTGATGATATACTGTGCCTGGGCCGGTGAGCTGGTAGCATACAAAGGTATAGTCACCGCCCGGTTGGCGAATGCACCGAAATCAGTAAAGAGACATTCGGGTTTATTCTGCGAGAAGATACCGATATTCTCTTGTGGCTCTATTCCCAAAGCCACCATTGCATTGGCAGTCCGGCGTACAGTCTGTGAGAACTCTTTCCAAGAGATGGGTATCCATTGTGCAGTTTCATAGTCCCTGTATTTCAGGGCTATTTTGTCTCCATACTTCTCTGCCTGGCGATGCACCAGGACAGATAAATGATGATAAGTCATAACTTTTGATATTGGTAAATACGGTACAAAGGTAGTGGTTTCATTTGAAACTAATTTGATATTAGCGGGTAATTATTCAAACTTTACCTTTAAAGTATCCGACCATCCGTTAGCAAATTATCCACAAAAGATACTTTCTTTACCATTAAACAATAGAAATATATTAAATATCTATATATTTGTGGTGATATACAAACTAAATCAAATTCAATGAACATGAAAAAAGTATTGCTTTTAATGGCTATGCTGACCATAGGTTTAGCAAGCATCAATGCTCAAGACAACCTCAGATGGGGAGCAACAGTCGGCATGAACTCCAGTAACTTCTCCATTACCGGTTTCGACAGTAAAATAGGCTTTCATGCTGGGGTAAAGGCTGAAGTAGGATTGCCTCAAATTTCAGAAGGAGTCTACCTCGATATGGGTGCATTACTTACGCTGAAAGGAGCCAAAATAGACGGAGGCTCTGCTGCTTCTATCAAGTTCAATCCCTACTACCTGGAAATTCCTGTACACATTGGCTATAAATATGCAGTGAATGAGAACTTTGCCATATTCGGCAATGCCGGTCCTTATTTAGCCATCGGTCTTTTTGGCAAAGCCAAGGCAGAAGGAGATATTCTTGACGAATATGAGTTTGATGATAACTCCACCAATGTATTCGGGGATGATGCCATGAAGCGTTTTGATTTCGGTCTCGGATTAAAAGCCGGAGTCGAATTCAGTCAGAAATATCAGATTTCCATCGGTTATGACTGGGGACTGGTAGAGAACATTAAAGATTCAGGCAACAAAAACCGCAACTTGATGATATCACTCAGTTGCTTCTTCTAAACAATATTGAAAAAACAGAAAGGACGTCGGTTTGGCGTCCTTTTCATTTTTTATCCGTAAGTTTGCGGCCAGATTATTTATTTACCGAATATGATTTACGATATACCGACTTTAACTTCCGAAGCAATCGGATTGCTCAAATCACTGATAGCCATTCCTTCCTTGAGCCGCGACGAGGAGAAGGCGGCAGATTATCTGCAGAACTATATCGAAATGCAAGGCATGGCAACAGGACGTAAAGGCAACAATGTATGGTGCCTCAGCCCGATGTTCGACTTAAAGAAACCGACCTTGCTGCTGAATTCCCATATCGACACCGTAAAACCCGTCAACGGGTGGCGGAAAGATCCTTTCAAACCAACGCTGGAAAGTAATGGAAAGCTCTACGGGCTGGGCAGCAACGATGCCGGAGCCAGTGTAGTCAGCCTGCTGCAAGTATTCCTGACATTGTGCCGCACCACTCAGGCCTACAATCTGATATATCTTGCCTCGTGTGAGGAGGAAGTATCAGGCAAGGGGGGGAATAGAATGCGTATTGCCGGAACTCCCTCCCATACAGTTTGCCATTGTAGGCGAGCCGACAGAGATGCAACCTGCCATTGCAGAAAAGGATTGATGGTGCTGGACGTAACTGCTACCCGGAAAATCGGGACATGCTGCCCGAAACGAGGGAGATAATGCTATATATAAGGTATTGGATGATATTGCCTGGTTTCGTGATTACCGTTTCCCAAAAGAATCTTCCCTGCTGGGTCCCGTGAAGATGAGCGTAACCATGGTAAACGCCGGTACACAGCATAACGTCATTCCCGACCGTTGTACTTTTGTCGTAGACATTCGTAGCAACGAGTGTTATAGCAATCAGGAGCTATTCGATGAAATACAGAAACACATCACGTGTGAAGCCAAAGCCCGCTCCTTCCGGCTAAGCTCTTCACACGTAGCTCCGGAGCATCCGGTAGTGCAAAAGGCTATTGCCATGAAACGTACTCCTTTCGGCTCGCCGACCTTGTCCGACCAGGCACTGATGCCATTCCCTTCTCTGAAGATGGGACCGGGGAAAAGTGCCCGTTCACACACTGCCGATGAATTTATCTTTGTCAAGGAGATAGAGGAGGCGATAGGGATGTATCTGGAGCTGCTGGAAGGAGTAAAAATTTAAATTATCATTATCTGTTCAGCCACGGCTCCGGATTCAGTTTTTCCTTCTCTTTCCTCAATTGGAAGTGTAGCACCGTACGACCATTGTCGGCCCCATCCGAGAAGATTTGTCCGAGGGTCTGTTTGGTGGTGACATCATCGCCCCTGCTTCACCGAGGCCGATGACAAGTTGCAATAGACTGATATATAATTCCCGTGACGGACAAGGATATTGAACAGTCCGTTCAGTTTAAAGACAGCCGCCACTTTACCATTGAAGATGGCACGGGCTTGGGCACCCGGTTTCCCTTGTATATCGATGCCCTTATTGTCCAGCTTGACATTGCGCAAACCTTCCACAGAATACTGGCCGTAATGGCTGGTAATGATATACGCTCCGGTGATGGGCATCGGCAACTTACCGCGATTATTAGCAAAGTTCCCTGATAATTCACGGTCTGCCTTACTCATGGAGTAAGTTTCCAAAGGCTGTGCCTTCGGCTTTGCGGGCGTAGAGGCAGTTGCCGTTTTTTCGGTTTTTTCACCAGCCTTTTTACGTGCGGCTGCCTCACGGCGCGCTTCTTCTGCCGCACGCTTACGCGCTTTCTCTATTTCTTCCGCTATCAGACGGTCAATGCGTGCATTGAGCTGATTGGCTTCACGGCGTTTCTTATTCAGTTCGTTCTGTAAGCCCCGCTGTTTCTTTTTCAGATTGGCTACCAACAACTTTTGTTCCTTCTCCTGCGCTTCCAGCTTGACTTTCTCCTCTTCACGTTCTTTCAACAATCCTTCTTTGGCAACCTTCACTTGCTGAAGCTCAGTCTTCTTACGGTTCACCTGCTCCTGCTTTTTCAACACTTCCTCGCCTTGCAGGCGCTGATAAGTAGCATATTCACGTACATAGCGCATGCGTCGATAGGTCTGTGCCAGGCTCTTGGCAGAGAAAATGAACATCAGCTTCTCTTCAATGGAGCGGTTCTTATACAAATATTGAACGGACGATTCGTATTTCTTCTTCTTGTCCCTTAGGTCACGTTGCAGGCGGGTCAACTGACGTTCTAATGAAGACAACTCGCGCTCTATGGATTCCACATCATTATTGATAGTCAGAATATAGCGTTTGCGCTCTTCTATCTGTCCGGTCAGTGCAGCAAGACCGTTCAACTGGCTTCCCACATCTTTCTTGGTGGTTATCAACAGCGTTTCCGACTCTGCTATCTGTTTCTGCAAGGCACCACGCTTGCTTTCCAGTTCCTTAATCAGCTTGTTGGACTGGGCAAGGAGCGGAGAAACCGGCAAAAGGAGGAGAAAGAAGAGAAGGAGAAGCTTCATAAGTTATGAGTTATAAGTTATGAGGGATTATCTGACAATTATCAACTAATCAAAGGTCCATCAGCATTTCCAGCAGTTCTTCCAGCTCCACCTCTTTATATTTCTGTGAGAGCTGGGTAGGAGTCAGTGCAAAAGGCTTATCCGAGAAGTTGGAAAGTTCAATCTTTCCCTTTTCCAGAGAGGGTATCCCGAGTTCCTTGCCGGTAAGCACCTTCTTGCCATTGGGTTTGGAAGCAGCATAAAGCAGTTTCTCCAAATGGGCAAAATCCGCCTTCTTGGGCAGCACATCCTTCAGTTCCTTACGTGTTGCACGGACATAACGTTTTCCCATACGGTCTACCAACAGAATCTCATCCGGGGTGACTTCCATACGTGCCACCTCCGTACGAAGTATCGGCATCAGAAAGGAAATCTGCATGCATTCTTCCTTCTTCAACTTCATCGTACCGTTCACAGTAAGGGTGGCATCTTTATGGGGTACCGTCAGCTGCACTTTGGAGGAAAGGCAGACAGATTCTCCGGACAGAGAACTTGAGTGACGCGAAGTCTTGCAACCGGCAAGCCCACAGCCAGCAACAACAGCAAGGACAATAGGCGGCACGTCCTTGCCATATCATTCAGCAGGTTTAGTTTCATCTGATATATATTTCTTTTTTTGTATTTTCTGTTTCAACGTATCAGAGCGATTGCCCTTATCCCAGGCTTGTTTCCAGTATTTCAAGGCACCTTCCGCATCGCCAGTCATGTAATAGATATCTCCGCAATGTTCCAAGACCACGTCACTGCTATCTTTATCATTCTTTATCGCCTCATCTATGTAGAGACGCGCCTCGGCATAATTACCTTTAACAAACAATATCCATGCATATGTATCGAGATAGGTGGAATTGTTCGGCTCGGCTTTCACTGTCTTGTAGCTCATCTCTTCCGCCTTGTCCAAGTCGCGGCGCTCCACGGAAAGATAATATGCGTAGTTATTCAAGGCACCGATGTTTGAAGGATTGTACACCAAAGCGGAATCATAAGCCGCATAAGCTTCCGCATGCAGATTCTTGGTGTGATAAGCATCACCGATAATGGCATAAAAATCTGATACGACCTCCTTCTTGCTGTCGTCCTTGACGTGCGACAAAGCCTTTTGACAGATGGCAAGGGCATCATCCGTCCGTTCCGCCTGGTTGTAGCAATGG
>ENA-OPYP01000026-OPYP01000026.1-human-gut-metagenome-genome-assembly--contig:-NODE-26-length-12677-cov-0.821275_pt1 | contig 12677 bp, 9 predicted proteins | sample MGYA00242638_ERZ504484 | MGnify/ENA primary metagenome ERZ504484 (study PRJEB26092, sample SAMD00036300) | human gut metagenome | host: Homo sapiens | study: EMG produced TPA metagenomics assembly of the... | reverse complement strand
CACTTGAAGGTGCTCTTGTCGATAGGAGGTTGGGGCAGTGGCAACTTCAGTGAGATGGCAGCAGATGCCGACAATCGCCTCGCTTTTGCTGCCGACTGTAAGCGCGTGATTGATGAGTTTGGTCTCGACGGCATTGATATAGACTGGGAATTTCCTACGAGTAACATGGCAGGTATCTCTTCGTCACCCGACGACACTCGCAACTACAACCTGATGATGCGCGACATTCGTCAGGCTATAGGAAGCAACAAGCTTCTGACGCTCGCAACAGTATGCTCTGCCGATTACATCGATTTTGAAGGCGTTATGCCCTATATTGACTTTGTCAACATCATGGCGTACGACATGGAGAATCCTCCTAAGCACAATGCTCCCCTATATCAGTCTTCAAAATTCCCCGGATGGTTTAACTGTGACATGGCGGTCAAGGCGCACTGTGCCAAGGGAGTGCCCGCATCGATGCTTGTGCTCGGTATGCCTTTTTATGGTCATGGAACCGATATTTACGACCACTCCACAGATTTTAAGAATGTAAAGGTGCCCTCGGGGTACACCAACTGTTGGGACGACGAGGCAAAGGTCCCTTATGTGACCGACAAGAATGGACGTTTTGTCCTCAGCTACGACAACGCTCGCTCAATAGGTTTGAAATGTGATTATATTCTCGAAAACGAACTTCTTGGAGCCATGTTCTGGGACGATGCCGGCGATGACAGTAACGACACGCTTCATAAGACTATAGCTAATAAACTTTTTGTTAAATCTAACTGACAACTATATAAGCTATATATATCAGTAGATTGCTTTAATATAGGAATGGTGCTTTCTGGTAGAAAAACGGGACTGTCTAACAACTAAGAAGTTAGATGGACTCTCTTTTTTTAGGCAGTATGCTTTCTGGGGGGTATGAGTGTATTTTAAACCTTTCTTGATAGTTTTTAAACTTATGCGATGTTATGTCGTATTTTAAACCTCAAATGTTATTTTTTACCCGCTATTGGAAAGATTCATTAATACATTTGCAGAAGTTCTAACACTAATGATTTTATTTAATTCTAATTCTAATGCTAATGGGAAAGTTATGCAGATTACATCTCCTTTTGTTGGCTTTGTTGCTACCGGGAGTGTCCTTCGCACAAAATCTTTTAAAAGTGCAAGGTTGTGTTACTGACGAGCAGAACGAGCCACTTATCGGGGCTACCGTGCAGACTAAAGACAAGTCGAAAGGCACGATAACGGATAGCGGTGGCAACTATGTTTTGTCGGGAGTTCCCAAGGGTTCAACCTTGGTGTTTTCGTATGTCGGCTACAAGTCGAAAGAAGTAAAGGTGACATCAGCTTCTCTTAATGTTGTCATGGAATCGGATGATGAACTGCTTGATGAAGTGGTTGTCATCGGCTATGGCCAGCAGCGTAAAGTGACGCTGACGGGTTCTGTCTCCAACGTAGGAGGTAAGGAACTTCTCAAATCGCCGGCCGCATCGCTTGGCAATACCCTTTCGGGTAAGCTTCCGGGACTCCAGTCGGTGCAGTATACCGGCGTTCCCGGTGCCGACGACCCTGTTATCCGCATCCGTGGTATCGGTTCGTTCAACAGCGCCGAACCTCTTGTGCTTGTCGATGGTGTAGAGCGTGAGTTCAGCCAGATAGACCCGAACGAGGTGCAGGACATTTCTATTCTTAAGGACGCTTCCGCTACGGCAGTCTTCGGCGTGCGTGGTGCCAACGGCGTTATTCTCGTTACAACACGTCGCGGCGAGGTAGGCAAGCCTGCCATCACACTGACCACTTCAGTAGGTCTTCAGCAGATTTCCAAATTCCTTGAGCCGGCAAACTCCTACGAGTATGCAACGGCTTACAATCATGCTCAGGAAGTGGAAGGAGTAGCCGAGGACGGATGGAAGTTCTCGAAGGAAGCTATACAGCACTGGAAGGATATGGATATGCCTACCGTTTATCCAAGCACCAACTGGTTCAAGTACTTGATGAATGACCACGCATGGCAGGAACAATATAATATTAATGTGTCGGGTGGTACTGAACGTGCCCGCTATTTCGTTTCCGTCGGCATGCTCAATCAGGACGGCCTTTTCAAAACCTTCGACCAAGGCGATGACACAAACTTCAAATACCGCCGTTACAACTTCCGCGCCAACCTCGATGTGGATTTCTCTAGCTGAGCACGCTTTCCATCGGTATCGGTGGCCGCATCGGCAGACGTAACTCTATCGGTAATGGTGAGTATAACGGTCAGTCGGGTGTCTTTGGCGTGGAAGGTCTTCTCAACAATGGTACGCCAATGTCAGGCTACGGTCTTGACAGTGAGGGACATCGCATTGTTTCCGACCCTGACCTTGTTGGCGCGGTTGGCTCCGATGGTCTCGGTCTTATCTACCAGCACGGTTATACTGTTCAACGCCAGAATGTCGTAAACCTCGACCTTCAGTACAAGCTCAAGCTCGAATTTTATCACCAAAGGGCTTGATTTCCGTATCAAGGGTTCCTACAACTCTGACTATACACAGCAGAAAGCACGTACTACTTCCGGTGGTATCAGCTACAAGGCCACCATCGCTAAGGGTGAATACGAGGAAGACGGTGCTCCAAAGGTGGTTTATGTCCGTCAGGGTGACTCATGGCCTCTTGGCTATGAAGAGAAGAAATGGGGGGGGCAGGAACTGGTATGCAGAGGCGAGTCTCAACTATACCCGCAAGTTCGGTGACCACAATTTCGGTGCGCTCGTTCTTTATAATGAATCTAAAAACTACTATCCTGGCGGTGTCTATAATTCTATCCCCCGTGGTTATGTAGGTATGGTAGGCCGTGTCACTTACGACTACCAGACTAAGTATATGATAGACCTCAATATGGGCTATAATGGCTCAGAGAACTTCGCCAAAGGTAAACGCTTTGGTTTTTTCCCTTCTGCTTCTCTCGGCTGGATCATCTCCTCTGAAAAATTCTGGGAGCCTATCCGCAAGGTGGTTTCTTATCTTAAACTTCGCGGTTCTATCGGTAAAGTAGGTAATGACCAGGGTGTCGGCCGCTTCCTCTATCTGCCGGTACATGGCAGTTCTACACCAACAACGGTGGTGCATGGTGGACCAACGACCGTACAGGTAACTTCGGTACCAACAACGGTGTGTTCATGCCCGGTGCACGCGAATCCAGCAACGGTAACCCCGATGTTACTTGGGAAACAGCCACCAAGCAGAACTATGGTGCCGATGTACACTTCTTTGGAGATCGCTTGAGTCTCGGTGTCGACCTCTTCTGGGAAGACCGCAAGAACATCCTCGTTTCCAACGAAACAACCATCGCGGGTATTTCCGCTCTCAAGCCCAATTCCATCAACTTTGGCCGTGTCAAGAACCATGGCTATGAAATGACCCTGCGCTGGGCCGACAAGATAGGTAAAGTGGACTACTCGATAGCTCCTACATTCGCTTTCGCACGCAACAAGGTGGTGGAAATGGCAGAAGTGAAGAAGGAATTCCCGCACATGTACCGTACCGGTCATCCTGTAGGTCAGCCTTTCGGCTACGACTTCTTTGAGTTCTATGTTCCCGGTGAAACCGAACAGCGCTACAAGGAAGTTTACGGTGTGGACATGCCGGACCAGCAGATTACATTGCGTCCTGGTGACAGCGTATTCGTTGACCTCACAGGTGATGGTAAGGTGGATGCCAACGATGTACATGCTATCGGCTACAGCGATATTCCTGAGTATACCGGTAGCATAAACGCAACGCTCAACTGGAAAGGTCTCGACTTCTCCATGACTTGGGTAGGTGCCACCCACGTCAACCGTCAGCTCAGTTCTTTCTATACTCCGGCCTTCGGTACGGGTAACCAGTCCATGCTCAATAAATGGGTCTATGACAACTCCTGGACTGAGGATAACCCCGGTGCCAGCCTGCCGCGTATCTCTCTTGAGAAATCGGCACGCGAGCATAACGGCTCACTTTCAGACCCATGGATGGTCGATGCATCGTATATCCGTCTGAAGAACCTTGAGATTGGTTATTCGTTCCGCATACCCGGTGTGCCCATCAACAACATCCGTGTTTATGCCAATGGCTATAACCTCCTTACTTTCACAAGCTTCAAGGCCAATGACCCGGAGGCACAAGCCGGCTATGGTAGCACACGTTATCCTATGACCCGTGTTTATAACTTCGGTATCAACTTAAACTTCTAACATTCAAGACAATGAATCTTATAGAGAAACTCAAAATAAGAACTGCTACTATTATTATATATGTAGCAAGTATCATGATGGGGATGGGGTCGCTGGGCTCCTGTGTCGATGATATCAACATCGGAAATGGCTTCCTCGACAAGCAGCCGGGTGTCGACGTGACCGTAGACTCCATCTTTGTCAAGGGAGAGAATGCAAAGCGTTTCCTCTGGCACATGTACGGTGCCATGCACAATCCTTTCACCTATACAGGTGCAGTATGGTATTCTCACCCCGATGCTTTGACCGATATTTGCCAGTCGTACTGCGGATGGCACAATCTCGGAAAGTACTACGGTGGTGACCTCACCGAGACCGACCAGGATAACGGTGGTTTCGCCAAGTTCCCTTTCATCGCCAACGGCGACGGCAATAACCGTGCAGGTATCTGGCGTACCATCCGTGAGGGTTGGATTTTTATCGAGAACATCGATCGTGTTCCTGACCTGAGCGAATCTGAGAAGAGCCAGCTCCGTGGCGAGGTGTATGTCATCATGGCATCGCGCTATCTCGATGCTTTCCGCAACTTCGGAGGCCTTCCGAAAGTTGACCGCTCATACTTGGCTGCTGATGTTGTAGACGGTAGGCGCATGAGCGTAATCCAGACAGCAGAGTTCATTGATGAGCTTATCCAGGCCGCCATCGACGAGCCGGGTCTTCCTTTCTTTGTGCAGGATCAGGCCACCAATTCCGGACGTCTGACCAAAGGCTCGGCCTATGGTCTGCGTGTAAGACTGTGGAACTTCGTGGCTTCGCCTCTGTTTAACAGTGACAAACCTTATCTAGAATTCACCCGCAACGAGGAGAATCAGGACCTCAACCAGGTATGGACCGGCGGTTACAAGTCCGAACTTTGGCAGAAAGCACTGAAGGCTTGTGAGGATTTCTTCCAGGCCAATAGTACCAACGGCAACTATTTCGCCCTTGTACAGCCCACTGGTGACAGTGAACAAGACTATTGCAACGCTTTCCGTGCCGCCTATTGGTTTCGTGGTAACAGCGAGAAGGTGATTGAAGTGCATGCCGGTTTGGGCACAAACGCTTGGAATGGTGACTGGAATGTAGAAGGTATGGATGAGTTCGGTATGGCTCTCTTCACCCTCGAATATATGGAAATGTTTGGTATGGCAGACGGTCGTAACTTCCCTTACGATGACGTGTTCAATACTGATAACCCCAACAACGTAGATATCTTTGTCAATCGCGACCCGCGTCTCTACGAGACAATGGTAGTGAATCGCAACAATCTTGTCGAGCAATATCAGGGGCTTTCGAGCACCGAGATGTGGCAAGGCGGTAATGTCGACCAGACCTTCAATCCTGCTGTTACCGACAATCCATGGTCTACCCGCATGAAACTGTTCAAGTATCTCCGCGACAACGGCTATGCAGCATACTATCCGACCAATTTTGCTTATCTGCGTATGGCTGACATTCACCTTTGCTACGCTGAAGCACTCGCACAGACAGGCAATCTGCAGAAAGCCTGCGACGAAATGAATAAGGTGCGCGCACGCGTAGGTCTTGGCAAGGTAGAGGCCATGAATCCGGAGCTCAACCTAACTGCCAATAAGGACAACTTCATCGAGCAGCTCCTTAAGGAACGTGCTTGCGAGTTCGGTTATGAAGACTCCCGCTGGTATGACCTCATCCGCTACAAGAGGTCTGACATATTCAAGAAACAGGTACACCAGCTACGTGTATGGCGCAAGGATGCCAACGGCAACAAGATGAATCCTGCCGACTACAATGGCAACACGAGCCTTGAACCCGGTGAACCTTGGCCGAACTGTATCTATGAGAAGATACCTTGTACCAACAATATCCGCGTATGGTGGGATACTGACGACCAGACGAGCAAGTGGACTGACAAATGGTATCTCACGCCTATTTCACGTGATGAAATCAACAAGGGCTATGGCCTGAACCAGAACCCGGGTTGGTAATCCAGATTTTAAACATCAATAAGACTTATAGAATATGAATATAAATAGAATGTTGATGCTTGCGACTGCCGTTGCCTCTCTCACGGCAAATGCGCAGGTAAAACTCAACGACAAGAATGCAAATGCCTATGATTTGGGTTACGGTGTGGAAATAAGCAATTTCCTCAGCACCGCTTCCGCTACCACAATCACAGGCGAAGAATTGCAGCAGACTTCGGCAACTAACCTTGCCCAGGCCCTCTATGGACGTCTGCCGGGCCTCACGGCTCTATCGCAAGGCGGCTTCTCAGGCGATGAAAATAAGGGTGCCACGTTTAATATTCGTGGCTTTCACACGCTTAACGATACCGGCATTCTCATCCTCGTCGATGGCTATGAGCGTCCCATCGACCGCCTCAGTGTAGAGGAGGTGGAGAGCGTTACCGTCCTCAAGGATGCTGCCGCCACGGCACTTCTTGGCCATGAGGGTATCAATGGCGCTATACTTGTGAAGACAAAGCGTGGCGCTGAAGGCAAGACACGTGTCAAGGTGGGCTACAGCCATAAGTTCCAGTTCGACCCTGAATTCGCAGACATGGTGGACGGTTACGGATATGCCAGCGCTTTCAATCGTGCCCGTCGCAATGACGGACTCTCTGCCGCATACACCGAGCAGGAGCTTAACCTCTTCAAGGACGGTTCCGATCCGTACTTCTATCCTAACGTGAACTGGCGCGACCTTACTTTCAAGAACACTGCCGAGGAAGACCATGCATACGTTTCGGTGTACGGAGGTACGAACAAGGTGAAATACTACACCCATATCGATTATACCGATGTGCGCGGTGCTCTCAAGGATACCAAGCAGGCAGACTACAATGCGCAGCTGCGCCAGTCGAGGCCAATATCCGTACCAACCTCGACTTCAGCCTCACCAACACGACTCTCATGTCGGTGAACCTCTTCGGTATGTTCCAGGAGAGCAAGCGGCCCTCAGACCTCAATGCTGACGATGCTACAGCTGCTGTCTACGACCTGCCGGCAAGTGCTTTCCCCTACAAGACCTCAACAGGGTATCTGGGGTGTAACGAGGCGTACGGTGATGCCAACCCCATTGCCAAGATTCAGGAGTCCGGCTTCTACAAGACCCATCAGCGCCAGCTGTGGGTGGATGCCAAGCTGTCGCAAAAAGCTCGACTTCCTGCTCGATGGCCTGAGCGTATTTGTCAGTGCCGGTTATGCCAATTCGTCGATTTACGCGGAGAATTCGCACAAGTCACACCAGTATGGCTATGAGCGTTACACCGGTGCCATTGGTGACAAGAACAACGTAGCCCTGAACACATTCGGCAACAAGGAGACCAACCTCACCTTCAGTAACTGGAATGCCGGCCAGTGGTGGAAAGCAAAAGCTACCCTGGGTTTCAACTACAAACGTTCGTTCTTCGACAACGACCACTTCAATGCTGCCGTTCTTTATGATAACAGTGGTTCGAGCACTGACGGACGTGGAAACACCTACTATCGTCAGAACATCATGGGAGTCTTCCACTACGATTTTCAGAACCGCTACGTTGCCGACCTTGTGCTTGCGGGTAACGGCTCCAGCCGTACCTATCCCTCCAAGTGGGCATTCTCACCCACATTGTCGCTCGGCTGGATTTACGCTGACAACAACGAGGGTCTGCTCAACTACGGTAAGTTGCGCGCATCGGCCGGCATCCAGCATACCGATTATATGCCTACCTATGGCATGTGGCTTCCTACATGGGATGTTACGCACGGTTATGTGGTTATCGGCAACAACTATGGCGCTACATGGGGCGCATCGCTTGGCTCCTTCCCGACCACCGATTTCTCGCAGGAGACATCTACGAGCTTCAACTTGGGCACCGACCTTCGTCTGGCAAATGCTCTTGACATCTCTGTGGATGCTTTCTACCAGCTTCGCAGCCACATCATGCTCTCTGCAAACTATGAGAATTCATCGGTGGTGGGTATACAGTCGTCATACAACGATGTTGGCGAAGTCAAGAGTTACGGTCTTGAGTTAAGCGCCAAGTATGCGAAGAAGATCACTTCCGACCTCAATCTCAACTTGGGCGCCAACTTGTCGTGGGCACGCAATGAGGTGAGCAAGTATATCGGCACACCTACTTATCCGCTGAGCAACCCTGTAGGCCACCGTGTAAACGAGGCATGGGGACTCAAGTCGGCAGGCTTTTTCAAGAATCAGGCCGACATCGATGCCAGCTATCGTCAGGAATACTCTACCGTAAGCCCTGGTGACATCAAATACCAAGACCTCAACGGTGACCAGGGTAATCAACGAGTTCGATGTGACCAGTCTCGATGGTGCTACTGGCATCCCTGAACTCAACTATGCCTTCAATGTCGGTGTTGAGTATAAAGGTTTCGGTCTGAACGCATGGTTCCAGGGCACTGGCAACTACATGAAGTATCTGCCGTCAGCCATATGGGGTGGTATGGCCGACAACGGCAACCTTTCAGTGGACTACTACAACAACTGCTGGGATGTGGCTGGCGACAACGCTCTCTACCCACGTCTGACAACTCAGAACAACAGCAACAACAGCCAGGCAAGCAACGTATGGTACAAACCTGTCCACTTCTTGAAGATGCGTAACATCGAGGTTTACTATAAAGTTCCTGCAACGGTGCTCTCGAAGCTCTCTCTTAGCGCAGCCAAGGTGTTTGTTCAGGGCGAGAACCTTCTTTCCTTCGACAACGTCGACGCTATGGATGCCGAGGTACTTTCGACGGCATATCCCATGTTCAAGGGTGTCAACATCGGTGTCACATTAACTTTCTAATTAAAAATACATTTATGAACAAGATAAAATATGCTTTTTTAGGTATAGTTGCAGTAGCCTTTGCAGGCTGCGCCGATCTGGATTACAACGAAGCTTCGAATCGTGACGAGGACTGGACCTACAACAGTCCCCTCAATGGTGTCAAGGCTCTTGTCTACGATGTCTACGCACAAATGCCGAGCGAATTCAAGGATAATTCCTACGGTAATGGCGCCATGATAGCCAGTGCCACAGACGAGTCTGAGTTTGCACTTTCCTTCTCGCCCATTCACAAGTATTTCAACGGTGGTTGGACTCCTTCGAACCCTTTTTCAATTACATGGGATAGGTCATACCGTGCCATCACTCAGGTACACATGTACCTTGAGCGCATCCACAAGATAGACCTGTCGGATTATGAATATGATCCCGACTATCAGACCATGGTACAACAGTTTGAGATATTTCCTTACGAGTTGCGTTTCCTTCGTGCCTATTTTTACTTCGAGTTGGTACGTGCCTACGGTGATGTGCCTTTGGTGACCACAACCCTCACCAATGAGCAGGCCAACAGCGTGGAACGCACTCCGGCCAAGGATGTGTTCAGGTTCATCATCAATGAATTGGATGCCGTGGCTGAATACCTGCCCGTGTCGTATAATGACATTCCCGGTCAGGAAATCGGTCGTGCCACCCGTGGTGCTGCCCTTGCGCTGAAGGCACGCGTGCTACTTTATCAGGCTTCACCTTTGTTCAATACAGACAATAGCAAGGAGCTTTGGAAAGAGGCCGCTGCTGCCAGCAAGGTAATCATCGATAATGCACAGCGCTGGGGCTACAAGCTCAGCGAGTATGCCAACCTGTGGGGGCACGATACATTCACCAATCCTGAATTTATCTTTGTTCTTGGCACTCAGGCAAGCAACACCTTCGAACAGTACAATTATCCTGTGGGTGTGGAGAACGGTAACTCCGGTAACTGCCCTACACAAGCACTGGTGGACGCATACGAATATCAGTTCGATGGCAAGACATTCAAGGAGAAACATCCTGGAGATGTCGATGTGACCGCCGAGAATCCATACGATGGCCTCGACCCGCGTTTCGCACTCACTGTAGTGAAGAACGGCGACCTCTGGCCGTCCAACACCGCTCAGCAGATTGCCATCGAGACGTATCAGAACGGCTTCAACGGTGCTCCTAAGTACGGCGCAACTCCCACGGGCTACTATTTGAAGAAGTTTGTGGACGGCAATTGTATCACCACAGCCAACAACCAGACTACAACACGCCACAACTGGATTGTGATGCGTCTGGCCGAGGTTTACCTCAACTATGCGGAGGCCATGTACAACTACTACGGCAATGCTGACGAACCGGGCGATTTTGGCATGTCGGCCAACGAGGCTGTCAATGTGCTTCGTAACCGTCCGGACATCATGATGCCTGAATTCCAAGGAAACAATGGCTTTGAAGAGCGCTACATGCGTGAGCGTATGGTAGAGCTTGCTTTCGAAGGGCAGCGCTTCTGGGATGTACGTCGCTGGAAGAAGGGTGCCGAGTTCTTCAAGAATGTGGATGTGGCAGACTTCAAACTGGATGGAAACGGCAACTTGATTCTCAATCGGGTGACTAAGACTCGCCAGTGGGACGAGAAGTACAACCTCTATCCGATTCCGCAGTCTGAAATTCAGAAGAATGGCAATCTGAAGCAGAACCCCAATTGGTAAAACAGATTCAACGAAATTTCAAACGAATAAGATTTATGAAAAAACATATTATATATCTTCTGGTCTCAGGATTCGCATTGCTGTCGAACATGGCACTGACCTCGTGCAGTGATGATGATGTGGAGGATGCCAACGATGTGCTTGTGGTGAAGTCCGTCCTGCCTACAAAAGTTATGGAAGGACAGGTTGTCACCATCACTGGTACGGGTCTTGAGAAGGCCACTTCCGTTGTGTTCCCTGGCAATGTCTCTGTGAACAACATTACCAAAGTAGGCAACGGCTATATCTCTGTAATAACTCCTGCCGGCGTTTCTGCAGAGGGGGGAACAGTAACAATAGAAGCCGACGGTGAATCGGCAGAGTCGGTCATGACGCTGACTATTGGCAAGCCCGAGCCTTTGCGTGTGGCTCCTCTTGACAAGGAAATAAAAAATCAACGAATGTGTGGAGGTGTACGGCAACGACCTCGAATTTATCACCAAGGCTTACTTCCCCGGTGAAGAAGGCAAGGACATTGTTGTAGATGCAAGCAACTTTAAGCGTAAAGCTACCGGTTCTCTCTACATCTATTCGCCAATGGGTATAAAAGCCGGACTTGCCCAAGTTGTCCTCGAAGACTGCAGCGGCAAAAAATATACTTTGCCAGAGGTTACGTTGTCTGACGAGATTGTAGGTGGCAGCGAAGAAACCGGAGGTGAAGGATACACTCCAATCTGGAAAGGCGATGTCTATATCTACGATTGGGCCAACTGGCAGTATCTGACATCAGACCAGCTGAGTCTTGAAGGTTTTCAGATTCAGGAAGGTCTTATGATTCGTCTTACCTTTGATAATCCCGATGGTGCCAGCGTATGCGTATGTGATGGCAATTGGGGGGCACCCGATGTTGACGGCGAAGGCAATAACACCGTGTGGGTTGCTGCAGGTACTACCGAACTCGAATTTCCCATATCGCAGGGTATGGCAGAAACTCTGAAAGCTGGTGGTGGCATCATTGTCGGTGGTGGTAACTACACACTGAAGAAGATTGAGTTGTTCCGCGAGTATCCTACACTTTGGGAGGGCGAATACACTACTGGCTGGTGGTGGTATCTCCCGGCATCTGAGCTTGACCTCTCGGCAATAACGCCAGAAGCCGGCCAAACTATTAAGTTCACGTTCACTCACCATGATGCTCCTCAGACTTTCTGTCTGTGTGATGGTTGGTGGGGTGCTCCTTTCATCCGCGATGGCGGCGAAAGCGGTAACAACATTGTTCTTGCCGCTGGTGAGGACTTTCTGGAATTTGAAATCTCGGAAGGTATGGCGGCAACGATGAATGGCGAATCCGAAACCGCTCTCATCATTGGCGGTGACATAACAATTACCAAGATTCAGATTAAGACAGATTAAACTCTATACAAAGGAGTCAGAGCCTGATATCTGTAAACATTTTAAGTCTGCCGGAGAGCTAAAGTTCTTCGGCAGACTTTTTGGTAACTTATGCTTGCCGCATTTCCTCTTTTTATGTGGTTTAGTATAACCCATCCGAGGTTGTCGTGTTTCGGTTGCGCTCTCTTCTATAAAGTTTATTTCTGCAAACATCTGTCATGCTGTCACACAAAGGGGGGTATCCTTTTGACCATAAGCCGATTAAAGCGTGACAGATACCCGTGATAGATAGAAAGCATTACAACCATCCGCCACACTTTCCCACTTTTATAAAATATTGCGTTGCATATTTGTTTTGTGGGCTATGAAAATAGCTATAGTCTTAGTTTTCGGTATGAAACTTTTGGTTTTGAAGCCAAATACGGACAGTTTTTGCAAGTAAAACTATTAGTTTCAAGGCTTGAAACTCTTGGTTTATACAGTGAAAAAACTATCATTCCAGCTTGTCGGGTGTCAGCAAGGGTATCTGCATAAAACGGCCGAAACAGACACTTTCGTACGAAAAGTAGTCTGTTTCGGCATTAAAGGTGACTGTAT
>ENA-OPYP01000025-OPYP01000025.1-human-gut-metagenome-genome-assembly--contig:-NODE-25-length-12708-cov-0.758525_pt1 | contig 12708 bp, 9 predicted proteins | sample MGYA00242638_ERZ504484 | MGnify/ENA primary metagenome ERZ504484 (study PRJEB26092, sample SAMD00036300) | human gut metagenome | host: Homo sapiens | study: EMG produced TPA metagenomics assembly of the... | reverse complement strand
TGTTTATTCCCTGCCGCACACTGATGATTGAGATAGACAATCTTGTAAATCGGATACGCCTATGATAGCAAAAATTATGAAAGGCTCGGACTTCAAGGGTGTAGTCTATTACATTCTGAACGATGAGAAAGGTACTCAAATCATAGATTCAGACGGCTTATTTCTGGAAAATAATGACACGATAGCACAAGGATTTATCGGGCAGGCACAAATGAATCCGAGAGTGACAAAGGCTGTCGGGCATATCGCTTTGAGCTTCTCAAAGGAAGATGCGCCACGACTGAACAATGTGGTCATGACGCAGATTGCCCGGGAATATATGGAACGCATGGGTATCAAGGATACGCAGTACATCATCGGGCGGCACTTTGACAAGGAGCATCCGCACGTGCATATCGCTTTCAACCGCATCGACAATAACGGTAAGACCATATCCGACAGGAACGACCGTTTCCGTAGCGAGCGAATTTGCAAGGAACTGACCAAGAAATACGGACTTCATTTTGCCAATGGTAAGGAGCAGGTGAAGACAGACCGATTGCGTGAGCCGGATAAGACGAGGTATGAGTTGTACCAAATCTTGAAGACGGAGGTCAGCAGATGCAAGGTTTGGAATACCCTGCTTGAAAGATTAGAACGGCAAGGCGTAGATGTGCAGTTCAAATATAAGGGACAGACGACTGAAATTCAAGGTGTCATCTTTACGATGAACGGCTATCGCTTCAACGGTTCAAAGGTGGACAGGAAATTCAGCTACTCCAAGATTGATGCGGCATTGAACCGCAACAATTACGGGGAGTGGAAGATGCAAACTCAATCGCAGACTAATCGGGAAGAAATAAGCCCGACTTCAAGTGTCGGCGCCGAACTTATCAATGGCTCATTAGGCTTGTTCACACCAACCATTATGCCGGAGGAGCAACAACCTTACGACCCGTATCTGAAAAACAAGAAAAAGAAGAAACAACGTAAAATCAACTGGTAATCATGGCAGACAACAATGTATTCATCCTCTTTGAGGAAATCAAGACCGCCTTAAAAGGCATAAATGGCAAGCTGGAAGCATTGCCCAAGGTGGCAGGACAACAACCACAAATAGAAAATAATGAACCGGATTTATCTCCAATTAAGGAGGCTATTGTGGAAACGGCAAAAGCTCAGGCTGGAGAAATTAAGGGCTTGTTGGATAAGCACTGGAAGGCTTACGCACAGATTTCCACCCTGATACTGCATCACCTTGATACAATCAAGAAGTCGCAGGATGAACAAGGTGTGCAACAAGAGCCGCAACCGCAGGAGCATATCCACCGGCATAGTTTTGACATCAAGTCAAGCAAGGTTTTTTCTATCGTTGTGGGATTGGGTGTGGCATGTGCCTTATCCCTGTGGGGCAATATCTCGCAATGGCAGTCCAATAGGAAGTATTCCGATGATGCGTTGAGGTTCCGTGCTATCCGCTCTTGGGGTGGATGTGATGCCAATGATTTGCTTTGGTTGAACAAGGTGTTTGACATCCGCCGAGACGAGAAGGCCATTGAGTGGATACGGAAGCAGGCGGACGGATATAACACATCCTTGAAAGCGGTTTCCGACAGTCTGATGCAGGAGAGTATCAAATCAAAATCCGATTGATATGGCATCGGTAAAGGTCAAGTTTCGTCCCTCCACCGTGAACGGCAGGGAGGGTACACTCTACTATCAGTCATCCACAACCGTGTGGTAAGACAGATAAACACCGAGTATAAACTTTTCGTTTCGGAATGGGATTGCCATTCCGAAACCATTGTCTTGCATCATCTATCTACTGAACAAGAGCGGAACAACTATTTGCTTTCAATCGGTTCACGCATCACGTGGGACAAGGACAGGCTGAACAAGATTATACATGCGTTATCCCAATCCGGCATATTTGTAACGGATGATATAGTCATACACTTTCATGACAACAGGCAGGAACAGTCGTTTAACGCTTACATCAGCCAGCAGATAGCGAGACTGAAACGCTTGGGGAAGATACGTACTTCGGAAACCTATACAGCCGCCCTCAGAAGTTTCAGTAGTTTTATGAATGACAAGGAGGTCTTGTTTGACCAGCTTAACGCAGATTTGTTTGCAGAGTACGAGGCTTATCTAAAAAGCAGGGGAAATACGCCCAATACCATATCCTTTTATATGCGTATTCTGAAAGCAGTCTATAACCGAGCGGTGGAGGACGGATTGACCGAGCAACGGCATCTGTTCAAGTCCGTTTATACGGGAGTGGAGAAAACCATGAAGCGAGCCTTGTCGCTCAATGACATTAAACGCATAAAAGGATTGGACTTGTCATTGAAACCCAACCTAGATTTTGCCCGTGATATGTTCCTGCTCTGTTTCTACACAAGGGGGATGTCGTTCATTGATATGGCTTATCTGAGAAAGAAAGACTTGGAGAATGGCACTCTTTCTTATCGCAGACGTAAGACGGGACAACAGTTGTTCATCAAATGGGAAAAGTGTATGCAAGAGATTCTTGACAAATATCCGATAAACGAAACAGAGTACCTGCTACCAATTATCACAAAACGGAATGAAGATTATCGGAAGCAATATGCCAACGAACTTCACCGGGTGAACCATTTGCTGAAGAAAATCGGGAAGAATCTGAATCTGCTGATACCCTTGACAATGTATGTCGGTCGGCATTCGTGGGCAAGTGTCGCCAAGAGCCGTAATGTGCCTATCTCCGTCATCAGCGAGGGCATGGGGCATGATTCTGAGAACACCACACAGATTTATCTTGCATCATTAGATACTACAGTGGTGGATAAAGCCAATAAGAAGATACTGGATTTGCTGTAAAGTCGTGAATGTTTTGCGAATCAGTCCAACGCTTACCAAGAGACGGATATTACAATGCAAAATTACGCAAAATAATGATTTTTAGGATATAAAACGCTGAAAATCTTACTTATTGCCATGCTTTTGTTTTGCGAGGAATATCGGATGTTTTGCGAAATTATCCATAAAGAGGGAAAATACAACTCAATATCAATGGAATAAGGCAACTCATCCGTCTCTTGGTAAGAGAAGAACCTTTTTCCCTTATTTCTATAAGAGACGGGCGTAAACTTGAAATAAAATGCCCGTTGAAGTTGACATATTGGAAGATAGTATCTTTCGGCTCTCGCCCGAACTGTTGAATATCCTGCTCAAAGACCATACAACGAGCAAGGAGGATATTCAGCGCAATATCTTTTGGGCCACTTCCGATTATGAATATCTGGGCGAAGGGTATCAATATAATTCGCCAATTCTTCCCTGTCTTATTACCGGAGATAACGGGCATGTCATCATGCCGCGTATCCTCAAAAGTCGTGACACCCAAACCGCACGTTCACGAGAAATGGCAGAGGTGTTCACTCCGTCATGGATATGCAATGCGCAGAACAACCTGATCGATGAAGCATGGTTTGGAAGAAAGGATGTGTTCAATACGGAGTACACCGATGAACAGGGTTGTCATCGGTGGAGACCCAACTCAGAGAAAATTCAATTCCCGGAAGGTAAGACTTGGAGAGATTATGTACGTGACAACCGGCTGGAGATAACCTGCGGGGAAGCTCCTTATATCGTCAGTCGCTATGATACCACTACGGGAGAGTCTATTCCGATAGAGAAACGTATCGGATTGCTTGACCGCAAGTTGCGGGTAGTTGGTGAAAACACGGAAACTTCCGGCGAATGGCTGGAATGGGTGCAGGAAGCGTATAAGAGCATTTACGCATACGAATGGCAAGGAGACAATTTGCTGATTGCCCGTGAATCCATGCTTATCTCCTTTATCGAATACTATCAACAAAAGTTCGGCAAGCGCCCCTTGTTGAAATCCATCAATTATATCGCTTACATCATTTCATGGAACGTCTGGCAGATGGACGGGCTTAAAGGTGTCATCCCGAACAGCTGCGGTGAACGCCGGACTGTTGTAGCTGATTTGTTCGGGACAAGGGAAGAAGTCAGTCAATGCGAAGGCTGCCAGAAAGATGACATCCGCAGGCATAATGGTGTCTATTGCCAAATCAAGGACTGGCGGGCCAAAGACCCTGAAACGGGAAAGATGGGAAAACGAATCCGATTTATCGACCTCATAAAATAAACGGTTAAGTCGAGAGTAGAGCGGAACTTGTTCCAGCTATGCCGAGATGAGAGTGATTCTTAACAAAGTTAAAAATAGTGCAGCATGAAATTCACATCTTCACTAAAATTAAAACTGATATATGTGTTTCGCATCAATGATGCTGCACATAGGGGATGCCTGAAAGTGGGTGAGGCCACTTGTGACAATGACAATGTTTTCGGTCTTGCTCCGAACAGCAAGGCTCTCAACGAGTCCGCGAAGAAACGCATCAACCAATATACACAAACGGCAGGCATCGCATACGACCTTTTATATACGGAACTTACCATATACAACAGCAAAAAGGGCTTGTGTTCTTTCAACGACAAGGAAGTGCATAGTGTTCTGGAACGTTCCGGCATCAAGAAAAAGATATTCGATACCGAGAACAAAGCCAACGAGTGGTTCATCACCGACCTTGAAACCGTTAAGCGGGCAATAACGGCCGTGAAGGAAGGACGGGAATCATTGTCTTCGGCCGAGGTATCACACGACCAGACACCGATTGTGTTCCGTCCCGAACAACGGGAAGCCATTGAAAAGACCAAGAAGCAATTCAAGAAAAGTAACCAGATGCTTTGGAACGCCAAGATGCGTTTCGGCAAGACGCTGTCAGCCTTGCAGGTGGTGAAAGACATGGATTTCAGTCGTACTTTGATTCTTACCCATCGCCCCGTGGTGGATAGTGGCTGGTTCGAGGATTTCGGCAAGATATTCTATGACAGTCCCGGTTTTGCATACGGCTCAAAGAACAACGGTGACAGCCATGCCTCACTTGAAGTGAGAGCCAAACAGGGAAAATGCCGGTATGTGTATTTCGCTTCCATGCAGGATTTGCGCGGTTCTGAACTTGTGGGCGGCAACTTCGACAAGAACAATGAAGTGTTTGCCACCGCTTGGGATTGCATCATCGTGGACGAGGCGCACGAAGGGACACAGACGGAACTCGGCAAGGTTGTCATGCAGGAACTGACAAAAGCAAATACCAAAATATTGCGACTTTCCGGCACACCGTTTAATCTATTGGATGACTTCAAGGAAGATGAGATTTACACCTGGGATTATGTGATGGAGCAACGGGCAAAAGCTTCATGGGATTTGACCCATTTCGGTGATCCGAATCCATACGCCTCCCTGCCCACGATGAACATCTATACATACGACCTCGGACGGTTGCTCCATGAGTTCGTGGATGAAGATGTGGCTTTCAACTTCCGTGAGTTTTTTCGGGTCAATGAAGCCGGAAACTTTATCCATGAAAAGGATGTCAGCGCTTTCTTGAATCTTTTGACCGAAGAAGACAAGGACAGTTGCTATCCGTTTGCCAACGAGGAATATCGCAACATCTTCCGTCATACGCTATGGATGTTGCCTGGTGTGAAGGAGGCTCGTGCCATGAGTGCTTTACTACAATCACATCCTGTATTCCAGCATTTCAAGGTGGTGAATGTGGCAGGAGACGGTGACGAGGATGAGGAAAGCAAGGATGCTCTTGCTGCGGTGGAAGAAGCCATCGGCAAAGACCCTGATGCCACCCGTACCATTACCTTGTCTTGCGGACGATTGACCACGGGTGTCAGTGTCAAGGCGTGGACGGGCGTATTCATGTTGTCCGGCTCTTATAATACCGCTGCATCAAGTTATATGCAGACCATCTTCCGTGTGCAGACACCTGCCACCATCAACGGAAGGGTCAAAGAGCAGTGTTATGTGTTTGACTTTGCGCCGGACAGAACACTGAAAGTCATTGCCGAGACAGCAAAGATTTCTGCCAAGGCAGGAAAGACCAGCGGCAACGACCGTAAGATTATGGGCGAGTTCCTGAACTTCTGTCCTATTATCTCTATCGAAGGCTCCAAGATGAGCCAGTTCGATGTACCCAAGATGTTGGAACAGCTTAAACGTGTTTATGTGGAAAGGGTTGTCCGCAACGGTTTCGAGGACAGGAGCCTGTATAATGACGAGTTGATGAAGCTCAACGACTTGGAATTGCAGGAGTTTGACGACTTGAAAAAGATTATCGGCCAGACCAAGGCAATGCCAAAGACCAATCAGGTGGACATCAACAACCAAGGACTGACCGATGAGCAATACGAGGAACTTGAAGACCTTGAAAAGAAATCCAAGAAGAGAGGCAAGGACAAGCAACCTTTGACGGAAGAGGAGAAGAAACGTCTTGAAGAATTGAAAAAGAAAAAGAACAACCGCGAGGCTGCCATTTCCATTCTTCGGGGTATCTCCATCCGTATGCCATTGCTTATCTACGGTGCAGAGTTACAAGATGAATCACAAGAGATAACCATTGACAACTTCGCTTCACTCATCGACCCGCAGTCGTGGGAGGAGTTCATGCCCAAGGGCGTAACCAAACAGAAGTTCAACAGCATCAAGAAATACTATGACCCGGAGATATTCTGCGCGGCAGGCAAGCGCATCCGTGCCATGGCTCGTGCGGCGGACAAACTGAGCGTGGAGGAACGCATCGGGCGCATCACGGATATATTCAGCACATTCCGCAATCCCGACAAGGAAACGGTGCTCACGCCTTGGCGTGTAGTGAACATGCATCTTGGTGATTGTTTGGGCGGTTACAACTTCTTTGAAAAGGGTTATGAAACCACTTTTATCTGAGCCTCGTTTCATTGACTGGGGGCGAAGTGACCTGCCAATGTGTTTTCTCCGGATTCACGGATTCTTGAAATAAATTCCAAGTCTGGATTATATCCTCTCTATATGGCATACAGCATTTACCGTACAAGGGTCAAGAACTCTTTGTTTTCGGTGTCAAGCATTGAGGATGAACAGCGCATTTGGGATAAGGTAGTGGCTGAAAACATCTTCGTCATCTGCAAAACTCCGATGGCAAAGAGCATCACCAAACGCACTCTCATCGGCTTCCGCAAAGCAAAGGTAAACACCCGATACTTCGAGGACTTAATCAATCAAATCAAGAACAAACCGGAACATTTCATCAGGCAGGTAGATAAATTCATTACAGATAGAACAGGAATAAAGAGTATGAAAATCAACGCGATAGTGGGTAATCCGCCATATCAAGAGATTGTTGCACAAAAGGAAACTGCAAATGGGCAAAAAGTTAGTGTTAGTATATTCCAATACTTTCAAACAATAAGCGACCGATTAGGTAGATACACTTCTCTTATCTATCCCGGAGCAAGATGGATTCACCGTTCCGGAAAAGGACTTGAACAGTTCGGACTTACACAAATCAATGACCCGCATTTGTGCTTCTTGAAGTTTTTCCCTGATTCCATGGATGTTTTCAAAGAAGTTGGTATTGCAGACGGTTTGTCAATAGTGATGAAAGATACGCAAAAGAAGAGTAATGGATTTAGATATGTCTATTCTAAAAAAAGGTAAGGAAGTGACGATTGAAGCCAATAATCCGAAAGAAGAATTATTTTCTTTGAATCCTCTTGATAGTGAAATCTCAGACTCTTTGAATTGCGCTATAATAAAATATAGGTGTTTACATGATGCCATATTATCTCGTAGTCTGTTTTCTATTGAAAGTGATTTCGTAGAAAAGAATCCTATGTTAGTGAGAGAATATAACGATGGAGATTATTTTGACCCAAAATCAGAAATAAAACTTTTCACAAATGACAAAGCAGGTAAGAGTGGCAGAGCCAGATGGTATATCGCAAACAAAGAGGTTCTCACTACAGGATTTGAACACTTAAGCAAATGGAAAGTCAATCGTTTCAAGTGCCAATGCCGGAGGACAAAAGCGTAGCAACCAGATTGCCATCGTAGATAACCATAGTGCATTTGGTCGCTCTCGCGTAGCATTGAAAACATTCGCAACTGAACAAGAAGCAAAAAAACTTCTTCAAATATGTTACAAGTGAAATAATCCGTTTTGCTTTCTTACTTACAGATGAATCCTTGACCTCTTTAGCTAAGAAAGTTCCAGACTTATTGGACTACTCAGATGAGAATGGTATTATTGATTACAACGATGATGTTAATACGCAACTTTGTAAATTATTTGGCATAGACGATAAGAATCAACAGCATATACGGGAGGTACTTGCCTCAAAAGGATAGCAGATGATTGAAAAATAGAGCCTAGACGATTCACATCGTCTAGGCACATCCTAAAATCACTTTCTGTGCTTTGTCGGGCCGACTTTGACTTTTTCTACAACAGTCGTGTCCGGGTGCTTTTGTGCATATTCAATCGGTACAAATTGTCCCGTTTTAGCACTTCTTCCTTTTTTCTACTGTCTTTGACATATATTGAAATTCGAAGTTAGTATTATGCGGTGACCTACCGTTTCCGCTACGGTACACTTAGGTGTTGTATACCATTCTTTGTTCATTTCACCAAGTTTTTATCTTGTATGTGCTTCGGGGCAGCAAAAGAAACATCCGTCAACATTACTGTAGTGTTTTTTTGCCTCTCTTACAGCCTCCTTGCCATTTGCGAAATATCCCAAAAAGATACGATTTTCTACTGATGGCAAATACCTGCAACTTGATGCATGAACTTCATGTTCACCCGAAGATTGGGCAATTTTGTTTACGTAGTAAAAATCACTCATAATAAAGAATGTCAACTCTCTGGTCCGTTAGCCAGGGTCTTAATTTCGAATTGACACTGCAAATATACGATATTATTTTATGGCAAACAAGGAATAACGTGAAATTTTCACGTAAATAATGTGTTGTTGTTTGAATATGGCTGCTTTTGTTTCGTTTTACGTGATTATTTAGCTTGTTGGGCAAAAAAATACCCCAACCGATTCGGATAGGGGCAAAACGTAACGAAACCAAGTTATTCGCTTATATCATCTTTGTATTTGATGAATATTTCTATTTTACGCATTAGGTCATCAATTTGTGGAGAAACCTCTTTTTCGTACGTTTTGTAGAAACTTATTGTATTATGTAGATAGTCTCTGCGTCTGACATTGGTTGAACCATATTCGTCTTTTTCGAAAGCCTTACAGCATCTCTTCTAAGGAAATCTGCATTGAGTAACGAAAGGTCATGCGTGGCAACTACAAGTTGACAATTTTCTGCGATGGTTAAATACATTTTTAGGATAAAAGCAAGTGCTTTAGTATGTATACCATATTCAATTTCATCTATGCATGTAGATTTTGCACCGATGATAACATCGTATAGTACAACTAACAATCTGATGATATTCTTTGTTCCTAAAGATTCCAATTCAAAATCTAATCCATTTTTCCCCTCTTTTGTTTGAATGAATGAATCTCAAATTTTTATGTGTAATTATTCCTGACGGGTATTGTTCTAACATTGCCTTAATTACAATTTCAGGAGCACCGTTTGCTTTCAGTTCCGCTATATTCAAGCTTGCATCTTCTATGACATAATCACAAATGTTAGTCCCGACATCATCTAGTAATCGCAATAGTAATTTCTTTAAGGCCTTGTCTTTTTCGGCATCGCCTGTTTGAAGTTTGTCAGCAAGACTTTTGTCAGACTTGTGAACCATACTTATATGATTCTCAAAATAATCAAAATTCTTATCTAAAATTGAGCTCTCTATGTTAAGTGCACCAAATGTTGCAAGTACACTAGCATTAGAAAGTGTATTAACTTCTAAATCGTGTTGGTCTGATTTAGACAAGTCACAAGCATTGCCAAAACTTATTTCAACTTTATCTAAGTCTTTGTTATGAATACGATGGAATACACGAGAACTTCTTGATTGAACTATCTTAAGTTCTTCTTCCTCTATGCGCTCAGATGATACAACAATATTATAGTTGAAACAAACATCTTCTATATAGTAAGTCAATGCAAGTTCTGTTGGTTGGGTTGAAGAATAATCATCCAACAAAAAAGGTCTGTATTCGGGCTTGTCTGATGGCTTTTGCGGTTTGGCGGTTGCAATCATTCGGAGATAATTCAAAGCAGAAAACATCTTAGACTTTCCTGTCCCATTCAAACCTACACACAAAAGCAAACGCAATATACGCTTACCATTTATTTCTTTATACCAAATAGGAGGCAAATCCTTAGTTTTACTACCTTCTTTTTTGGACGCAACAAATGACAATTCTGTGAAATCGCGGTAACTTCTATAATTCTTTATCGTGAATGATTCTATCATGCATACTTCAATTTGGGTACAAAGATACATCCTCATTCTTAAAACTACAAATATTTCGAATCTTATATCCGCCTTTCCGTGAAAATAGCACGTATATCTTGTACACACGATGAAATTATTGTATCTTTGCAAGCAGGAAGCGTTCTTTTGATGTAATGCAAAACATGGCAGAATACAGAGCCTCGCTCGTTTCTAAATCGTTACCTGTCAAGAAGTAATTTTCTGCAATCTATTTATTTTCAGAGGGAAAGACAAATCATAATGCCTCCCCGCGTGAAAGGTTACATGTTTCGATATCCCCAGCCTGCTCGACCCATCTATGCAAAATTTCATTACTCCGTCCTAATGAGACCAATCCGGCAAATACCTTTTCCGTCTCTTGGGCATTTCCTCTGTTTGGCAAATGTTTTATAGCTTCTGAACTGAGTGGAAGCGATATGGCTTCTTTCGTTTTCTTCTGAATGATATTCAATAGTGCATTTCCATTTTCATCATAACGTATATCTTCCCATCTCAATGCAATAATATCACAATGTCTCAATCCACAAAAACAGCTGAATAGAAATGCTTTTTTTAATAAGGTATTATAAAAAGGAGTATGAACTAATCTGGTTAATTCCTTTATTGTGAGATAATCCCTTTCTGTTCTACAACGTTTTGGCTTATCCTCATTCTTTATTTTATCCATTGGGTTAACAGTTATGTAATCTTCATAGACAGCACAGTTCAAACAATAACGTAGCATCTTCAAATAATAAAGTTGGGTGTTAACATGTAACATTTTTTCTTTTTGACTATGTATTTGTTTTGCTCTCTTCAAGTAATCTATAAACCCAATAAATCAGGCTTTGTCTACCTTCCTTAACAATATTCCATTCGGTGTATATCTTTTCAAATGACATACGACAGCATGTATTGTACTTTTTCGCACCTTATTGTTTACACTTTGTTCTGCTACTAATTTCATATAGTCAGTCAGCTTCACATCGGACAATCTGTTACGATTAAATCCATAAGCTTGATTTTGTATTTCCACAATCCTCTGAGACTTAATCGCATTTGCTAAATTTAGCGTTTCCACATTTCGTTTTTTGTCAGCTTGATTATGTTCAGGGATAATATACAACTTTAAGAATTCGTATTGTCGTCTTCCATTCATATATATGTCTAGATATATGGATTGACATCCATTTACTAACTTTTTTGTTCTCACCTTTATTGGCTCTTTTTATTTTCAATAGCTTTTTCATATTCTTTCAATAAAAACACACAGTTTATTATTAGTAGTAACAAAATGGTAACAAGTTCTCAATTCCCAAAATTATTTCCATTCTTACTTTTTGTATTCAATTTATTAATTATTAAACATTTACACCACACAATACAGTACTGCTAAAAGGGCAAATATAATAATAAGCCAGTAACAATTAACTATTAAATAGCAAACAAGAGGAAGATACTTTATTGTTTGAAAAAAAACAAATAAACATAAAAGGCTACTGATATTCAGCAAACTGTATATCATATCAAACATAATGTAAAGTATATAATGTCATTTCCGGAAGAAAAGTCATGTCGGATAATTGTTCTGGACAATAATGTACCCCAAATTTCTCTTTATTATTGTCCCCTAAAGGGGGATTCGGTGCCTCAAGCGGAGCGTAATGACTGGAATGTGAGCTATGAATTGGGCGATGCTTGGAAAAATGCACGGAAAATAAAGTTGAAAAATAGTTCTTTGTTCAAGATTGATGTATTGGTATATCCTCAATTAGCTTTCAAGAATCTGGTGATTACACAGATTTACCAGGTCTTGTTTGATTTGAGTCCTGCGATAGAAGTTTCGTTATGGAAAGGTATGAAATTAACGGCACAGTTGAAAATACCGGTTTATAATGATGGGTATGGAAGGTTTGAAGATAAAGTTCATCCAGGACATATTACAATTTCACAGCGTTTTAGATTACCGTATAATGTGTTTGGTAAAGTGACTGTGGGATGTTTTAGTGCTGACCAATATGGAGTGGACGCCGAATTTTATCGCCCTTTTAAGGATGAACGCTTTTCCTTAATGGCTCGGATTGGGTATACAGGAATGGGATATTGGAGCGGATTTCGCTATGTATATGATCCTTCGACAGCACTTGTTACGTGGTCTTTGGGCGGTAGCTTTTATTGGCCGCAATTTAACACTCAGTTTAATCTGAAAGCAGAACAGTATTTATTGAAGGAGAAAGGTGTTAAATTTGAAATGATTCGCCATTTTCGCTATTGTTCGATTGGTTTCTATGCAATGAAAGCAGAACATGCAAAGATGAATGGAGGCTTCCGATTTCAAGTGGCATTACCTCCTTATAAATATAAAAGGAAAGGATATATACCTCGTGTGAATACCTCTGCTAATATGGGCATTGTTTATAATGCAGGTAATGAAAGG
>ENA-OPYP01000024-OPYP01000024.1-human-gut-metagenome-genome-assembly--contig:-NODE-24-length-12777-cov-0.736364_pt1 | contig 12777 bp, 10 predicted proteins | sample MGYA00242638_ERZ504484 | MGnify/ENA primary metagenome ERZ504484 (study PRJEB26092, sample SAMD00036300) | human gut metagenome | host: Homo sapiens | study: EMG produced TPA metagenomics assembly of... | reverse complement strand
GGTCATGAAGACGTTGTCTTGTGGGGAGAGGATGTTCTCTTCTATCTTGTCCGTCTGCGTGGCCTTTCCCAGCATGGTGCGCGCTTTCTCGCGTTCTTGAGCAGCGACTTGACGAGCGCCAGCAGGTAGGTAGGGTCGAAAGGCTTGGTCACGTAGGCGTCGGCTCCCGTGTCCAGCCCTTCCACCTGGTTTTCCACGGTGGCTTTGGCCGTAACCAGGATTACGGGCAGGTGGCAGAGCTGCAAGTCCTCCTTTATCTCCCGGCAGAGCTGGTAACCGTCCTTGCCGGGCATCACCACGTCGCTCAGAACCAGGTCGGGCGACTCCTCATGCAGCGCCTTCAGCGCATCGTCGGCATTGAAGCGGCAGGTTACCTTGTAGTGGGTGGAGAGGAGGGGTGCGCAGGTAGTGTGCCACTTCGGTGTCGTCGTCCACCACCAGCAGGGTGGGTTGCTTCTCGTCGGTGCCGGTCTTGTTCTCGGCAGGCTGCGAGGCGGCGGCCAGCGGGAAGGCTTCCGACTGGTTGCTCTGTTCCGTTGCCCGTTCGTCTTCGGCATACGCGGCGTCGTTCACGGGCAGGACGAAGGTGAACACGGCGCCGCTTCCCTCTTCGGACTGGCTGGCTTTCAGTTGCCCGTGGTGCAGTACGGCCAGGCTGCGGGCGTAGTACAGGCCGATGCCCGTTCCCCAGTTGTAGGTACCTTCGGCTTGGTTGCCTATCTGGTAATAGCGTTCGAATATCTTCTCTATCTTGTCTTCGGGGATGCTCTGTCCCGTGTTGGCCACGGACACTTTGACGTACTGCGTGATGCGCCCGTCGGCGGACAGGCCGAAGAGCCGCGCGGCTTTCTCACGGTCTATTACGTCGAAGCCGACACTGATTTTACCGCCTTGGGGCGTGAACTTCAGGGCATTGGACATTAGGTTGTTGAATATCTTTTCCACCTTGTCCTCGTCCAGCCACATCAGGAAGGTGTCTTCCAGTCCGTAGGTGTTCAGGTCGATGCCCTTGTCGTCGGCGTTCACCCGGAAGATGCCCGCCTGGCGTTGCAGGCAGGCGATGAGGTCGGCGCGCTTCACTTGCAGGCGCAGGGTGTCGTTCTCCAGCTTGTTGAAGTCCATCATCTGGTTGACGAGCCTCAGCATGCGGTTCACGCTGCGTTGCACGATGTGCAGCAGGTTCTTGTCCGCACCCTCTATCCGCGGATTGGCGCAGAGCTGGTTCACGGGACCGGAAATCATGGTGAGCGGTGTGCGGAACTCGTGCGAGACGTTGGCGAAGAAGCTCATGTTCATCCGGTTCACCCGTTGCTCCTGCTCTTTCTCCAGGCGGGCGCGGCGGGCGGCCTCCTTTTCGGCGCGGACGCGGAGCAGGGCACGCAGGAAGAGAAGGGCGAGGGCGGTTGCCAACAAGAAGTAGATGCAGTAGGCCCACCACGTGCGCCAGGGGGCCGGATATACGCGGATGCGGATGGAGTTCTCGGCCTCCACGATGCTCCGGTCGTTGTTGGTGATTTTCACGTGGAACACATACTCTCCGGCAGGCAGGTTGGCGTAGTAGGCCTCGTGGTTGTTGCGGGCGTCTACCCAGTAGTTGTCGAAACCCTCCAGGTGGGTATTGGTAGTGCACTCGTCCGTACTCGCTGTAGTTCAGGGCAGAGAAGGAGATGCTGAAACTGTTCTGGTCGTGCTCCAGGTGTATGTCGGGGCAGTAGGAGAGGTGCTTGCCGATGGTTTCTCCGTGCAATTGCGGACGTATCAGCTTGTTGTGTATCTTCAGGTCGCTGAACAGCAGCGGGATGTTGCGCTTGATGGGCACGTCGATGGGGTTGAAGAGCGTGAGCCCGTGCGTGCCGCCGAATGCCAGCGTCCCGTCGGGCAGACGGCACGAGGCGCGGTCGTAGAACTGGTTTCCGCCTATGCGTCGGCGGCATAATAGTTGGTGAAGCGTCCGGCTGTCCGGTCATATTTGCTCAGTCCGTATTGGGTGCTTATCCAGAGGTTGCCTTGCAGGTCTTCCTCGATGTCCGATATGTCGAGGCAGGAGGTGCCGGGCATGGGTGTCATCCGTCCCGTTTCGGGATGGTAGCACATCAGCCCGTTGCCTACGGTACCTATCCAGAGAATGCCGTACGTGTCTTTGTACAAGGCCGTGGGGACGAATACGGAGCGGCGTATGCAGGCTTTCAGGTCCTCTTCCGCGATGTCCGTCGTGCCCGTCTCCAGGTTTTCGATGTCGATATGCTTGATGGGTTGGTAGAAGCCCGTCACCATCAGCCGGCGGTTATCCATCATCGCCAGGCCGGGCACGAAGGTGAACCCCTCGAAGAGCTTCATCGCCTCGAATTCCTTCTTGCCGGGGCGCAGGGCATAGACGTTGACCGTGGCGGTGCTATCCAGATGGTTCCGTCGGGCGACTGGGCGATGGACATGGGCAGGAAAATCCGGTGCCGTTCCTCTATCTTCAGCTGCCCGTCGGGCGTGTAGCGGGCTTTCAGCACTTCGCTGTCGGTGCTTGTCATCCAGAGGTTGTTGTCGCTGTCCACCATCAGCTGGTTCACGTAGATGGCTTTCTGTTTCTCTTGCCCCCAGAACGTTTCGGGGTCGATGTGCCTGATTTCGCTGCTCTTCGTGTCATACACGTAGATGCCGTCCATCAGGGTGGAAATCCACAGCTTGTGGTCCTTGCCGGCGCTTAGCGACACCACGGACTTGTTGTTCAGCTCGGAGCGCAGGTAGTTGTCGTTGTTGAACCGCTCCTTGTAGTGGTAGCACACGGTGTACCCCTGGTCCACGGAGCCTATCCACAGGTTCTGCTGCGAGTCGGTGAACATCTGGCTGATTCGGAAGCGGGGCATCTCGAAGGGGAATCCGTTCTCGCCCTGGCGGGTCACGCTGCCGGTGCCCGGGTTGTAGTAGAACATGCCGTGTCTGGCGGTGTTCAGCAGCAGGCCGTTGTTGCCGTAGGGGTGTATGTAGTCGATGTCGGCGTTGCACAGCGTGGTGTTTCGGGCGATGGGCTGCGGCAACGGCTTGAAGCTGCGCGTGCGGGTGTCGAAGATGCTGAGGGTGTGGTTGCCGGTTATCCACAGCTCGTTGTTGTGCAGGTACGAGTAGTAGGGATAGCCGTTGAGGGCGACAGACTCTTTCAGCTGTAGGGTAGATAGGTCGTAGCAGCAGAGCCCGGTGGAGGTCATTACCCAGAGGTTGTTGTCGAGGGCGATGTGACATTGTGCGTAGGAGGTATTTCCGAGGCTGATTCCGGGCAGCACGCAGGTAATCTTTTCTTCCCGGGGGTGGTAGGCGTAGAGCTGGAAGCCGGTGTTGAAGAAGATGCGCCCGTTGCGGTCTTCCAGAATCTGCCTCACGTTCTTGTTGTCGGCCTCGATGGGGATGATGCGGAAATTGTCCTTGTCGGTGTATAGGCACACGCCGTTCACGGTGCCCACCCAGAAGCGGTTCTTCGAGTCGCGCAGCAGGTGGGTAATCTGGTTGTCAGGCAGTCCCAGCGAGTCGTCGGTGCAGAAGTACTGGTGGTAGTCGTGCACGTTGTTCTTGTTCAGTCCGCGGAACGTGCCTATCCATATATGGCCTTGCGTGTCTTCGGCTATGGCGGTGACTTTCTGGTTGGAGAGGTCGTTGGCTATGACGGGGCTTTCGATTTCGGCATCCCGGTTTTCGGATAAGGGCTCTTTGGCATCGCATGCCGAGAGGCAGACGGCATACAAAGTTCCGGCCAGCAGGCGGAACAGGGTGCGGAGGATTTTCCGGTTAGACAAGGTCATATTAAAAGGTTTTGAATGATGTGCGAAAATAAGGATAAAAAATTGAATATAAGTTGCTTTACAGCATGTTTTGAACAAAAAGGCAAACATTTGAACCTATGGGCAAGCGCTTTTAAACCTCCGGGCAAATCCTTTTTACATGCCGGCCAGCCCTTCCGGCGCAATCGGCGTAATATTGCAATCGGAAAAAGTGAACGAGTGAACAACTTGTCAACTCGTTCGCTGAAAGCAAGTCAAAGACAAATCATCAATTTTAAAAAACGATATACAACCATGAAAAGACAACCTTTATCCATGCTTGCGTTGGCCTCCCTGCTGATTCTATCCTCTTGCGGACAGACAGCGGGCGTGAAGACCGCCGGCGCGCAACAAGCCACGGGCGAAATCATCGCCTCTTCCGAGACCGCCGTCGCCCAGACCGAATCGGGCAAAGTGGGAGGATTCCTGCAAGACGGTATCTATATATATAAAGGTATTCCCTACGCCAAGGCAGAGCGCTTCATGCCGCCCCAGCCTGCCGACAAATGGGAAGGCGTGCGCAGCAGCCGCATGTTCGGTCCCACCTGCCCCCAGGCGGTGCGTATGGGCTGGGGTGCCGACGAGCACGCTTTCGCCTTCCACTGGGACGACGGCTATCCCGGCGAAGACTGCCTGCGGGTCAACATCTGGACTCCGGGCCTGAACGACGGCAAGAAGCGTCCCGTCATGGTGTGGCTTCACGGCGGCGGCTATGCGGCAGGCAGCGGACAGGAACTTCCCTCCTACGACGGTTTCAACCTTGCCAAGAAAGGTGATGCGGTGGTAGTCACGCTCAACCACCGTCTCAACGTCCTCGGCTTCCTCGACCTTTCCGCCTACGGCGACAAATACGCCAAATCCGGCAATGCCGGCCTGCTCGACCTCGTGGCAGCACTTCAATGGGTAAACAAGAATATAGCCGCGTTTGGCGGCGACGCACAGAACGTAACGATTTTCGGACAGTCGGGCGGCGGCGGAAAGGTTTCCACATTGCTTGCCACTCCATCTGCAAAAGGGCTCTACCACAAGGCCATCGTTCAGAGCGGCTCCATGCTTCGCACGATGGATGCCAAGTATTCACGTCGCATCGGCGCTGCCGTGATGGACGAGTTGGGATTGAAAGCCTCGCAGATAGACGAGCTGCAGAAGATGCCTTACGAACGGCTGCTTGCTGCCGGTGAGAAAGCCGTTGCCAAGGTGAAGGCCGAGGTTGAGAAAGAGGATGGCATCTCTACCTTCATCTTCGGATGGGCGCCCACTGTGGATGGCGACGTGCTGCCCGCACAACCTTTCGACCCGCAGCGCCTGCACAGAGCAAGGACGTGCCCGTGATGATAGGAACCACCTTGCACGAGTTCACCATGAGCACCTACGTGCCCGCTTTCCGCACCATCACCAAAGAAAAAGCCGTGGAATTCCTGAAACAACGCTACGGTGACCGCACGGACGACTTCCTCGCCGCCTTCGAGAAGGCTTACCCCGGCTACCGGCCCAAGGATTTGGTGGATGGTGGATTTCGTATTCCGTCCCGGTGCGGTGGAGCAAGCCAGACTGAAAGCTGCACAGCAGGGTGCTCCGGTCTATATGTACATGTTCGCCTGGGAATCTCCGGTGCTCGATGGCATGTTCCGCAGCACGCACTGCATGGAGATACCTTTCGCCTTCAACAATGCCGTACTTCATGCTTCCATGACGGGCGGTGGCGCCGAAGCGCAGGCCCTGGCCGAGAAGATGAGCGGTGCCTGGCTGAACTTCGCCCGCACGGGCGATCCCAATGCAGAGGGCCTGCCCCAGTGGGATGCCTATACCGAAGAAGGAGGAGCCACGATGTTCTTCAACAACCGTTGCGAGGTGAAGCACCACCACGACAAGGAACTGCTGGAGGTGGTACGGGCGTTCCCTACGCGGGGATTCTGAGGCTTTAAAATGAAAGTGATACTAGGTTAATCTTATCTTATTGCTTATGAAGAATGTATTCTATCTGTTTTCACTGCTTTGGCTTTGTGTGGCTTGCAGTGATAAGGGCGAGGCGTTGCCGGCTGGTCCGGCACGCCCCCACGATGAACGTGCAGGATAGTCTGGCAATCGTGGCTTACTATCATTCTATGAAGTGTGCGGAGTGGAAAGGTGATTTTCACTGGGACTTGACGGATTATGAAACATGGGGGCGGTGTGACGGCTATGCTCGATACGGTGAAGAATGAATACCGCATCACGGGGGATAGAAGTCCCGATGGCCGAAACCTATCTTCCTGCCGGTTATTGTCTTCCTGCCGAACTGGGAAAGCTGAGTGAACTGCGTTCACTCATTGTGTGGGGAGACGGTCGTGCCGAAGGGGGAATTCCTTCGGAGTTGTTTAACTGCCCGTTGGAGATGCTGTATATCAAAGGAAAAGGTTTTACCAAGAAATCCATACCTGAAAATGTACTTCAACATACTTTTTATATCTATCCCTTGGTTGATAAAGCAGAAACTTGCCGCTTGAATCCGGACTTGTTCGGAAACTGGGAAAATGTGGATAGAATAAATTTCAGTCTCAAAGAGAATGGTGAGGTACGCGGATGCGTTACTGCTCCATGGAGTAATAATGGCTGTTCTTCCATTTTGCCTGAAACATTCCGTAAAGGGATTCAGAAGGAGGCGGCATGGTCCATGCTTTTCCACACTTTCAAGGAAAGTGACTTGCTTGAAAGAACAAGCTATATGTGCTTCTACAATACACCTGCCTCTCAATTGAAAGTGTTTTATTGGCATGATGAACCAAGTAAGGTATGTAGAGGACCGCAATGGTTTGCTTTTGTGACCGAGAACAAAAAACTTCGGTTGCTACATTGTGTGGAAAAGGGTGATGATATTCTGTTGTTTTCCAATCCTTTTTGGGATAAGATGATACCTGGTGGTTGGGATGGGTTTATAATCCAGGTACCCCGTCCGGCAATCGTTCGGAGTAATCTTAATATTGACTTGTAATCAATAAATGTAACTATAAATCTAATTTTAAACTAACTAAAATGAAACGAATCATGAATCAAGCAGCCCGAAAGAGACTTGCCGCTATGTCACTCTTTCTCTTAATCTGCCTTCCTTTCTCTCTGGCACAAGCCCAGACCGTGAAAGTGACCGGCAAGGTGACTGACAACCTGAATGAACCGATGATTGGTGTAAGTATCGTAGAGAAAGGTACTACCAACGGTTGTATTACCGATATTGACGGTAATTATACATTGAATGTGAATCAGGGAGCGACCATCATTTTCTCTTACATCGGCTACGTAACCCAAGAGAAACAAGCCGTTGCCGGTGTGATGAACATTGTATTGAAAGAAGACAGCGAGACGCTGGACGAAGTGGTGGTGGTAGGTTACGGTGTGCAGAAGAAAAGTTCCGTAACGGGTGCCATTTCGCAGGTGAAAGCAGAGGACATGCAGAACCGTACCATCAGCAACGCCCCTGCCGCCTTGCAGGGTAAGACTGCCGGTGTGCAGGTAATCCAGACCTCGGCAGCTCCGGGCAGCAGTCCTACGGTGCGTGTGCGTGGTTACTCCTCCAATGTGTCTTCCAATCCTCTTTACGTAGTGGACGGTATCCGCCTGAGCGACATCAGCGGCATCGACCCGAACGACATCGCTTCCATGGAGGTCTTGAAAGATGCCGCTTCGGCTGCGATCTATGGTGCTGAGGCCGGTAATGGTGTAGTGCTTATCACTACCAAGAAAGGTAAGAGCGGACAAGGTAAGATTACGTATGATTTTCAATGGACCACACAATCATTGGCACGCATCCCGAAAATGATGAATTCCGAGCAGTATATCGACTACATGGTGGAATCGGAAACTTATACACAGGACTACCTGTTGAGAAATTGGGAGGTGTTACCAATACCTCTTGGTCTGATGAGATATTCGAGAACAGCCAGATGCAGAAGCACAACATCGCCTTCTCCAACGGCAACGAAAAAGGGAACTACTACCTCTCGCTGACTTACCTTGACAACAACGGTATCGTGAAAGGCGACGCTGACGTTTACAAACGTCTGACCGCCACCATCAACGGCGAATACGAAATTAAGCCGTGGCTGAAGGTGGGTACCACCAACCAGATTGAGAAATACAACAGTCGCACCGTTTCTACCAACAACGAATACGGCAGTATGCTGGCTTCCATCCTGCAAGCCGACCCGTTGACTCCCTTCTCTTATACCTACGAGGAACTACCCTCCCATATGCTGAAAGCTATGAACGAAGGCAAGCACCTGCTTGATGATGGCAACGGCAACTACTATTCTGTTTCCAAGTTCTTGGGCGGTGAATCCTATCACCCGATAATTATGCGCGACAACAACGCTAACAAGAACAGCGGTTTCAATGTCAACGGTTCTATCTATGCCGACTTCAAGCCCATCAAGGACATCACCATTACTTCCCGTTTCGGTTACCGTCTTTCTGGTACACGCCAGAGCAACACAGACCTTCCTTTCTATGGTAACGCCACACAAAGCCGTGATTTTGTGAGTCACAATGCCACCTCTTCCACTTCCATCTACTACCAGTGGGAGAACTTCGCCAACTACATGAGACGCTTCGGCATGCACACCGTGACCGGTATGGTGGGTATGTCCTATCAGGAATCTACCTACGATTATGTGAACGGCAGTCTTTCTGCCAACGGTGAGGATGCCGTGAAGAAGAACGACCCGCTGTTCTACTTCCTTAACTACGGTTCGGCTTCTGCCACCAAGGGCGTAGGCGGTGAAAAGACTCGTTCGGCCAAAGATGTCTTACTTCGGTCGTGTGGGTTATGACTTTGCCGGACGCTATATGTTGCAGGCTTCGTTGCGTGCCGATGCAGCTGACCTCGCTATGCTTCCTGCTTCCAATCGTTGGGGTTATTTCCCTGCCGTTTCTGCCGGTTGGTCTGTTTCCGAAGAGAAGTTCTTTGAACCCTTGAAAAAGCACATCAGCAGTTTGAAACTGCGTGCCAGCTGGGGACAGAACGGTAGCCTTGCCGCATTGGGTGGCTATACCTACAGCACCGACATGGCATTGGGCGGCATCTATCCCTTTGTGCCGGGCAACAGCTACATTACCGGTGCAGCTCCTACCTCTATGGGTAACGAAGACTTGAAATGGGAAACTTCTGAACAGATAAACGTGGGTATTGACGCACGCTTCTTGAACGACCGACTGACTTTCAGTTTGGACTACTTCGACAAAAAGACCAAAGACCTGTTGGTAAATGGTACTACCCCGTCCCTCATTGTGGGAGGTAAGACTTCACCAATGAACGCCGGTAACGTAAGCAACAAGGGTTGGGAAATCGAACTGGGCTGGCGCGATCACATCGGTGACTTCCAGTACAGCGTACGCGGTAACCTTGCCACACTGAAAAATGAGGTAACCTACCTTGACCCCTCACTGACCCGTTTGAGTGGTGTGAACTTCCATACCAATACCATCACCTTCTTTGAAGAAGGCTATCCGGTTTACTACTTCCGCGGCTATAAATTCAAAGGTGTAGATCCGGAAACCGGTGACCCTATTTTCCACGATTTGGATAACAGCGGTAATTTGAACGATGGCGACTTGGACTATATCGGTGATGCTATTCCCGATTTCACCTACGGTCTGACATTGACTGCCGCTTGGAAAGGCTTCGACTTGACGGTATTTGCTACCGGTTCACATGGAAATGACATATTTAATTGCATCAACCGTTCCGATATTCCCACTTACAATAAGATGAAGGAAGTATTCTATGACAACCGTTGGACGCCCAATAATACCGGAGGAACTGTTCCTGGTGCAAACGCTAAGAATATGGACAAATATGCCGTATCCGATGCCTTGGTATACGATGGCTCTTATTTTAAGATCAAGCAGATTCAATTGGGTTACTCCATTCCGAAACAACTGTTGAAAAAAGTATGCGTCAACAACCTGCGTCTTTACGCTTCGCTCGACGACTTCTTCACCTTTACCAGCTATCCGGGCTTCGACCCCGAAGCCGCAGCCAATGCCACGGCAGGTATGGGTGTGGACAAAGGCGCTTATCCTTGCTCAAAGAAAGTGGTACTTGGATTTAACATAGAATTTTAATCAAACCTAAAATTGATACAGAATATGAAAGCAAAATATTTTTATGTCGCATTGTTCGGCTTATCCACTCTGTTAGGAACAACCGGATGCGAAGACCGTTTGAACATTCCGAAGCACGGCAATATGGGAAGTCAGGAAGACTTCTACAAAACGGATGCAGATGCCATGCAGGCACTCTCTTCTCTCTACAATGCTTGGGGAGGCAATTATTACAACTGGTTCTTTGTGAAAAATCTGTTGGCCGACGATGTATGGACAGGCGGTGGCGGACGAGGTGATAACTCAGAGATGGAACGGCTCAACGAATATACTTTCGATATTGACCATAGTATGGTGTCTGGAATATATTCGGGCATGTACGGCATTATCTACAATGCCAACCTGATAATTGACCTGATGGAACCCGATACACAAGTAAAGAAACAGGCGGTGGCCGAAGCAAAGTTCTTCCGTGCATGGCTAACTTTGAACTGGTTACTTTATTTTGGTACCGCTCCCAAAGTAGACCATTTGCTTACTCCGGGAGAATACCGTATGGCAAACAGCACGCCCGAAGAGTTGTGGAGCTTCGTCGAACAGGATTTGAACGATGCTCTTGATGCCAATGTGCTCCCCTCAAAGAAGAGTGCGACCGATAGCGAAACAGGCATCCGTGTTACCAAGGAAGTTGCGCAGGCCATGCTGGGTAAGGCATACCTTTTCCAGAAGAAATATGCAGAAGCCGCCTCTATTTTGGATCAGGTGATTGATTCCCATAAATATGAGTTGTGGAAAGGTGAATATGACAAGCTGCTCCATATAGCCGCCAACGGCAGTTGCGAATCGATGCTCGAAGTACAGAAACGCAATGACTCAGAGCAGGCATGGACCCAGATGACAATGACATTCATTATGCAGGGATGGCGTACCGACAAATTGATGCTTACCGGTGAGGCACAAACCACGATTGCTTCTGGTACGTATGGCTTTATGAATCCCCGTAAGTCACTATACGATGCTTTCGTTGCCATGGAAGGGAAGAATGGCTATCGTGTGAACGCAACTATCCGCACTTACGAGCAGGTAGAGCAATTTGGCGTATCGCTGAATGCAGGTGCCATGCTGTCAAATCATGAAGGTTATTTCAACTGGAAGAACCGTGCATTGAAAGAAGACTGTATCTATGACGCTTCTTATTTTCAGGCACTGCAATACATCAACCTGCGTGTGATGCGTTATGCTGAAGTGCTACTGTTGGCTGCTGAGGCGCATGTAATGGGTGGAAGCAAAGATAAAGCTGTTGCATATATCAACCAGATACGCGAACGTGCCCAGTTGGCACCGCTCTCCAGTGTTACCCTTGACGATGTGAAGAAAGAAAAGCGTCTGGAACTTTGTATGGAGTGTGTACGCTTCCAAGACCTTGTTCGTTGGGGCGATGCAGAATCTGTATTGGGAAATCAAGGTAAAAAAGTTCCTGCATTCAAAGTAGATGGAGTGACATACCCATATACCAATTCTTCTTATGGTTTCAGTCCAAGCACAACCTGCTGCCCATTCCTTTGAGGAAATACAACTGAATCCTAATATGGTGCAAAACGAGGGTTGGTAATTTCTTATACATATAATATTATAAAGAACATTCGTATGAAAAAGATATTTCAATTAACTGCCTTGCTGATGCTTTGTTTCTTAGGAGCATGTAGCGAAGATGGGCTGGACGGATTGTCCGGAAAGTATGACATGGAAAGACGTGTCTATAAGAATATTGTAGCACAATCTACAGACAAGTTGCGCAAGGGCGTGAAACAGCTCAACCTTAAGTTTGCTGACGAAGCCGGTAACGAATGGGACTTGCGCTTAGGTTCTAAGGACTGGGTGTTGCAAAATGGAGTTTTTAAAGCAAAGCTTCTTGAAAAGTTAGAAGAAAGTGATATTAAGTCGGAAGAAGATAAAATCAAGCCGAAGGAACCGCTTACCGCCGGATTGCTGTACAGCATTGTAGGGCAGGACACTATTGCCTCTGGTGACTTGGAAGTCACCTTGTTGGGCGATACTTATTATATTGACGGTCTCTTCATGAGCAAGACCGGCACGCAATATTCTTGCGATTACAAAGGTCCCATCACTTTTGAGATTGGTGAAGACGACCCCGAAGCCAGCGGCTACACCACGGTTCTTACCACATCGCCCGTTTATCTGCTGGATGCCAACAACCAGCCTGTCGGCATCGTTCCCGGTGTATCTCAGTATTCGTTTGCAGTCAGTGACCCTGACGGCAACGGGGTGGCACAGTTCGACCTTATCAACAAGGAAAACATGCCGCTGGAAGCTTTGGCAGGCAGCTACAGTGTGACCGGCAAGTCGGAAGCCGGTTCCATGGCTCAGGGTAATGCACTTCCTGCAGAGTGGGGCGGCTGGTCTTGGGGCAGCTACTTCATCGCCAACGATGCCAAGCAGTATATTTTTGGAGGTACGCTGAACATTGCCGTTGCTACGGGCATGGAGGGCGAAACCCTCTTTACATTCTCCGGCAAGGGTTTGAACACTACGCTGGGCATGGACGCCACCGGTTCGCAAATCCCCGGTACGGCTGCCGATGCAGACTACCGCTTTGTCACCGTGCTGCAAGGCACCGGTTACGAAATGCGCGACCAGCAGATGGAAAGCGCCGTAATGGGGCGCAAGATGCCATTCTCCGTCTATCTGCCCAAAAGCTATGACGGACAGAAGGAATATCCCCGTGCTCTACCTGCTGCATGGTGCCGACGGCAACCACAACGACTGGATGCTCAGGGTATGCTGAATCCCTACGCCAGTGCAGCCGAGGCTGCGGGTGGCAAGGAGATGATTATTGTCTGTCCCAACGGAAGCCTCGCGTAGAATATTTTCTATTGCG
>ENA-OPYP01000023-OPYP01000023.1-human-gut-metagenome-genome-assembly--contig:-NODE-23-length-13717-cov-0.695438_pt1 | contig 13717 bp, 14 predicted proteins | sample MGYA00242638_ERZ504484 | MGnify/ENA primary metagenome ERZ504484 (study PRJEB26092, sample SAMD00036300) | human gut metagenome | host: Homo sapiens | study: EMG produced TPA metagenomics assembly of... | reverse complement strand
CGGAGAAGATAAGAAAGAGTACGGTTACACGGCTTTTGTGCAGCCCATCCGTGATACATACCGCAATTATGATGATGTGCAGCGGATGCGTGTCATCATGAGCATTCTTGGTTTTGCCATTCTTTTCATTGCGGCGTTGAACTATGTGCTGATTTCCATTTCCTCTTTGAGCTACCGCGCCAAGTCGGTAGGCGTACATAAATGCAGCGGTGCGAGCGGTGGCACGGTTTTCAGCATGTTTTTGCTGGAAACGGGTATCATCATTGTGGCGGCATTGCTGCTGATGGCGTTGATAATGCTCAACTTCCGCGATTTTGTGGAAGACACGGTCGTTGTAAAGCTCTCCACCTTGTTGGCTCCGGAGCGTATCTGGGTACCGTTGTCGGTAGTGCTTCTGCTGTTTATAGTGGGAGGCGTGTTGCCGGGTCGGCTCTTTGCGCGTATTCCCGTATCGCAGGTGTTCCGCCGCTATACCGAGGGGAAGAAGGGCTGGAGCGTCCGTTGCTGTTTGTCCAGTTTGCAGGCGTGGCATTCATCAGTGGATTGATGTGTGTGGTGATGTCGCAATATCAGTATGTACTGAAAAAGGATATGGGGTATAATCCCAAGCAGATAGCCATAGGCAATGCCTACTGGGATAATGAAGCGACGCGTGACGCGGCTTATCAGTTCTTCAAAGGATTGCCCTACGTGGAAGCGGTGTCCAGTGCCAACAGCACACCCATTAGCGGATATAGCGGTTCGATGATTCATAGTGAGAGCGGGCAGGCACTGTTCTCTTGCCGCTCTTCTTATTTCATGCGCGAGGACTTTCCTGCCTTGATGGGCATGACTATGAAGACGGGACGTATGGCGCGCGATAAAGAGGAAGTCGTGGTGAACGAGACCTTTGCCGAGATGATGCGTTGGGGAGACGACGTCGTAGGCCGTACGGTATATACCGAAGGGAATACATTCAAGGTCGTAGGGCAGTTGAAGGATTTCCAGATAGAGAGTTTCAGAACCGAGAAGATGCCTTTCATAGCCCGGGGAAACAAGAATTTTTATGGAACGGTACATGTCCGTTTGAAAGAACCCTTTACCGAAAATCTGCAGAAGCTGAACCACGATGTAGCCGAGGCTTTCCATGACCAGACTATTGACTTTACCGGCTATGAGAAAAGAATAGAGAATAGTTATAATTCTGTCCGTGTATTCCGTAATGCCACTTTGATGGCGGCAGTGACCATGTTCTTCATCATGCTGATGGGACTGATTGGTTATACCACCGACGAGGTGCGCCGCCGCAGCAAGGAGATTGCCATCCGCAAAGTGAACGGCGCAGAGGCTTCCAGTATCTTGGAAATGCTGTCGAGGGATGTACTTGTGGTGGCGGCTCCGGCAGTTGTCATCGGTACGGTATTGGCATGGTATGTCAACGGAATGTGGATGGAACAGTTTGCGGAGCGTATTCCCATCAGTTGGGCAGTATACGTACTGGTAGTGATGGCCAATTTGGTGATTATCGTAGCCTGCGTACTTTGGAAGTCCTGGCGGATAGCGAACGAGAACCCGGTAAACAGTATTAAGAGCGAATGATAATAATATTAATACATAGAATATCATGATTGAAATTAACAACATCAGCAAAGTATTCCGTACTTCGGAAGTAGAGACAGTAGCATTGAACCACGTCAGCCTCGATGTAAAGGAGGGGGAGTTTGTAGCCATTATGGGACCGTCAGGTTGCGGCAAGTCCACCTTGCTGAACATCCTCGGGCTGCTGGACAATCCTACGGAGGGCAGTTACAAGCTGCTCGGTCAGGAAGTAGCGGACTTGAAGGAAAAGGAACGTACCCGTGTGCGCAAGGGCAAGCTGGGATTCGTGTTCCAGAGCTTCAACCTGATAGACGAACTGAACGTCTACGAGAATGTGGAACTTCCCCTTACGTACCTCGGCGTGAAGGCAAGTGAGCGCAAACGCATGGTAGAGGATATTCTGAAGCGGATGAACATCAGCCACCGTGCCAAACACTTCCCGCAACAGCTTTCCGGCGGTCAGCAGCAGCGTGTGGCGATAGCCCGTGCGGTCGTAACCAATCCCAAGCTGATACTCGCCGATGAGCCTACCGGTAACTTGGACTCCAAGAACGGAGCTGAGGTGATGAATCTGTTGACAGAACTGAATAAAGAGGGTACTACGATTATTATGGTGACCCACAGCCAGCACGACGCCTCGTTTGCACACCGCACGATACATCTTTTCGACGGTAGTGTGGTGGCAAGTGTGGCAGCGCAGGATTTGTAACAGACTTTTAAAACAACTTCCATGAGACAACTATATTACACTCTTCAGACACTGATACGAGGAAAAGGCTCCAACCTCATCAAGATTATTTCCTTGGGACTGGGGTTGGCAGTCAGTATCCTCATTTTTTCCCGTCAGGCATTCGAGCTCAATTATGATACCTGCTACAAGGACCATGAACGTTTTGTGTCTTGTCAAAACAGTATGGTATTACAACAACGAGTATCATCCTTCGCATATAACTCTTGGACCGGTGGCTGGTACCATTGCCGAAAACCTGCCTGACGAGGTGGAGAGTGTTACCGTCACCCAGCAATGGTGGAGCAATTCGGCTTGGTTTGCCAATGAACGCCGTTTCCAGACCAATGCCATGACGGCCGATTCTTGTTTCTTTGCCACTATGGGCATTGATGTTGTCAGTGGAGACCCTCGCGAGCTGAATAATCCGGAGGTGGTCTTCATCAGCAGGGAGCTGGCCGGCAGCATGTTTGCCGATAAGGATCCCATCGGGCAGACAGTGGTCTATAACAAACAGATGCCAATGACCGTGAAGGGCATTTTTGAGGATTTCCCCGAAAACTCCAGTTTCTATGGAAGTGGTGTCGTGATGTCTCTGGCTACCTCCTTCAAGCATCATTGGGGATACTGGGGGTGGGGAGGTGGAGACAGCTATATGTCCTTTGTCCGTCTGCGCCCGGGGGTGCAATTGGACGATGTGAACACCCGAATAGAGAAACTTGCCGAACAGGTGCGCAAGAGCGATGATGTGTTTATCAGTCTGGTTCCGATAAAGGACTACCGTATGGAATTTGGTATCAGTACCATGCGTATGGTATGGATTCTGTTGACGCTGGGAACCGCCATACTTTTTATTGTGGCGATGAATTATGTGCTTATTTCCATCTCAGCCATGAACCGTCGTGCCAAAGCTATTAGGCGTACATAAATGTAGTGGGGCAAATACGGGAACTATTTTCGGTATGTTCTTATGGGAGACCGGAGTCATCATGCTTTCTTCCTTGCTGCTTGTAGCGCTGCTTCTATTTAATTTCCGTGAGCCGTTGGAGGACATGCTCGACGTTAGTCTTGCCGGTCTTTTCTCTTGGGAAAACATTTGGGCACCGCTTTCAGTGATAGTCATTTTGTTTATGATAGGCGGCATGTTGCCCGGGCAGCTTTTTGCCCGCATTCCGGTGACGCAGGTTTTCCGCCGGTACACCGAAGGCAAGAAAGGCTGGAAACGTCCGCTCTTGTTTGTGCAGTTTGCCGGTACCTCCTTTATTTTCGGTTTGTTGGGACTGGTGCTTATGCAGAGCCATTACATCACCAATAAAGAACGTGGATTCGATTACCACCGGGTGGCTTATGCTTCGGGCGTATCCTTTGACTCGGATGCGGAAAGCGATGCCAATCGTAGTGTGATGCTTTCTTTGCCTTATGTGGAAGATGGAGCTTGTAGCGGTAATCTTCTTACAGACGGATTGAGCGGAGAAGGGGTTACGACTGATAACGGGCAGTGGATGAGCATGCGTTGGGTGGAATTTGGCAAGGACTATGCCCCGTTTATGAAGTTGGAATTTGCGGAAGGCAAGAATATGGATGCCCCTGGGCAGATATTGGTCAATGAAACATTTTTGAAAATGATGCATTGGGAAGATAAACCGATAGGCAGGCAAGTGCGCAACGGCGATCGCATAGCGGGCAATATTGTAGGTGTACTGAAAGACTTTGCCACATCCAATGCCGCTTATGTGGCGGTGCAACCTATGTATGCAACTTATCTTGACCGATTTTCCGGAAACATCCAATTACGTCTGAAAGAGCCTTTTGACGATAACCTCAAGCGTTTGAACGAAGACATGGAGAAGCTGTTTCCCACCCGTGACATTGTATTTTCCTCGTTCCAAAAGGTCATTGACGACCAGAACAGTACCGTCACGGATTTCCGTAATGCAGCTTTACTGGCTGCCATAACCATCCTTTTTGTTACGTTAATGGGGTTGATTGGCTACATCAATGACGAGATACAACGCCGCAGCAAGGAAATTGCCATCCGTAAAGTGAATGGTGCGGAAGCGTCATCCATTCTCCGGCTTTTCTCGAAGGATATATTCTGGATATCCTTGCCGGCCGTTTTTCTTGGAGGGCTGGGAGCCTGGTATATAGGCGGTGTCTGGATAGAGCAGTTTGTGGAGGGAGTGGATTTTGGTATCTGCGGATTCTTGCTTATTGCATGCATTGTACTATTGCTCATCATCGGTTGTGTAGTATTCAAGGCATGGCGGATTGCCAATGAGAATCCGGTAGACAGTATCAAGAGTGAATAAAGAATAACTTCAGGAAATTATGAGGCGGCACATTTATTATACATTACAAAGCTTGTTGCACAAGCAAGGTTCCAATGCCATTAAGATTGTATCTTTGGCATTGGGACTGCTGATGTCTGTATTTCTATTTGCACGGATTGCATTCGAGTTGAGTTTTGATAACTTTTATCATGATTCGGATAACCTTTATATTGTGAAGACGGGTTGGTTGAAAAATGGAGTGTTGGAAGGTAACGAAAGTCGCTTTACCATCATTCCGATTCCGGCTGCCATTGCCGAAGAGTTTCCGGAACAAGTGGAAAGTAGCACAGTGAGCTGTTCTCTTTTTGATAATAGTTTCCAGTTGGGTGAGCGCCAATTAGATATGTCCACGGTGATGGCAGATACACTTTATTTTTCTGTACTCGGTTTGGAGATGATAGAAGGCAATCCACAGGATTTGGCGGGTCCGGATGTCGTATTCCTTTCTGCCAAGTCAGCAAAGGAGGCCTTCGGTGACGAAAATCCGATAGGGAAAACACTGCGTTATGATTTTTGGGGATATCAGACTACACTGCTCGTGAAGGGTATCTTTGCCGATATTCCGTTGAACACTTCTTTGGAGAGGCGTCCAGAGGCAATCATTTCCTTTCCTACTATAGGGCGGCATCTGAAGTGGAACCTAGGTTGGCAAAGCGGCGGAAACTACGACGGTTATCTCAGGCTGCGCAGCCCGCAGGATGCTGATTGGCTGAATGAGCGTATGTCCATAGCTATTGCCCGTCATATTCCACCGGAAAGTGGTTTAGAATTGAGCGTACGTATTGTCCCTATCCATAATCTGCATATCGAGACTCCTCAAGTACGGAAGATGATTTGGATTATGTTCTTCCTGGGTATCGTGCTGCTTTTTACGACCGCATTGAATTATGTACTCGTTTCCGTGGCTTCGCTGACACAGCGTGCCAAGGCCATCGGTGTACACAAATGCAGCGGTGCTTCGGGAAGTAGCATCTTTTCCATGTTCATGGTAGAGACTGCTATAGTAGTAGGGCTTGCCTTGCTGCTCATTGGACTGCTGGTGTATATTTTCCACGAAAAAATGGAAGAATTGGCAGCTGTACCTCTCAGTGCTCCTTTTGACTGGCAGAATCTTTGGGCACCATTGTCGGTGATACTGTTACTGTTTATTTTAGGTGGTTGCCTGCCTGCCATGCTTTTCGCTCGTATTCCGGTGACACAAGTGTTCCGCCGCTACTCTTCCGGACGCCGCGGCTGGAAACGGGTACTGCTTTTTGTTCAGTTCATCGGAGCGGCATTCATTCTGGGGATGATGCTGATGGTCGTTTCACAGTACAGTTATGTAACGACGCGTGACCGTGGTTGGCGTCCTGAACGTGTGGCATATACCACCCAGCGGGAAGTGGATGGCAATAGCTGCGTAGTCTTGTCGGCAGTTTGCCTTATGTGGAAGGGGTTGCTTCGGCAGAACGCCCTATATTGTGGTTCGGTTCTAACCAGCCAATTCTTGACAATCAGGGTAACGAGCTTTTCTATCCTCGTAATACCTGGTTCGACAGTGATTTTCTTCCTTTCATTGGTCTGAGACTGAAAGAGGGCATGAACTTGACGGGAGAAGGTCAGTTGCTTGTCAACAGTGTCTTTTGTGAGAAGATGAATTGGACAGACAGCCCCATAGGCAAGCGGGTGAATGATTATGGCACTGTTGTCGGGCTGTTAGACAGTTTCAGTTTTGCCGATATGCCCAACGATAATTTGCCGGTGATGGTGGAATGGACGGGGAAGACAGCTGCCACCCTGCATGTTCGCCTCAAAGAGCCATTGGATGAAAATCTCGCCCGCCTCAATGAAGAGATGCATCGGATTTATCCTCAGAAAAGCCTCGTATTCCGTTCGGTGGAGCAGGAAATGCGCAGTTATGCCGAGTCTGTACGGGTATTTCGTGATGTCACCCTGCTGGTTTCATTGACCATACTCTTTATCATTCTGATGGGACTGATAGGCTATGTGAATGATGAAATCCGCCTGCGTTCAAAAGAGATTGCCATTCGTAAAGTGAATGGAGCGGAGACGGAAAGTATTTTGCTGTTATTGTCAAGAGATGTGCTTTGGCTGGCCATTCCGTCTGTCGCCATAGGTATTGGGGGAGCATGCCGGGCCGGAAAGCTTTGGGCGAGCCAGTTCTCTGATGTTGTGCCATTCCCTATAGGCGGATATATTCTTGTAGGTTGTCTGTTGCTGTTGTTTATCGTTGCTACCGTGGTATTGAAGGCATGGTGCATTGCCAATGAAAATCCGGTAAAGAGCATCAAGAGCGAATAAAGTTGCCGCAACATACATCATGCGTTTGGGGTAGACAGACCATCTGTTTGGGGCGAATAGATGATGTGTTTGGGCTGAATGAATGATATATTTTCGAACAATTTATTTGTTATAACATAAAATGCAATATTTGCAGTAGAATAAATCACTTTCACCTCGCTTTTTCGGTAATTCCTGTGGGTAATCTCTTTACATATATCCACAATGCCACCGCTGCCGTTACAAAAGCAAAGAAGTCCGATACCGGCATACATATCCAGATGCCGTCCAGCCCAAAGTAATGCGGGAATATCAGTAGTCCCGGCAACAGATACAGTAATTGGCGTGTCAGCGACAAGAAGATACTGATTTTCGCCTTCCCGATGCTTTGGAAGAAATTGCCGATGACAATCTGTGCACCTACCAGCGGGAATATGGCTACGGCAATGCGTACGCCTCTGGAAGCAATATCTATCAACTCTTCATCACTGGTAAAGATGGCAGATATGGCATGGGGGAACAATTCGCAGATAAGGAAGCCGGTACTGGTGATACATACTCCGGCAATGATGGTCAGGCGCAGGGTAGCCTTCACACGGTCGTGCTTTTGCGCACCGAAGTTATAGCCTACAATCGGTTGCATTCCCATCGTCAGCCCCAATACAATCATTACATAGAGTACCAGCAGTCGGTTGATAATGCCATATGCCCCGATGGCCATATCGCCTCCGTACTGTTGGAGGCTGTTGTTTACGATAATCACAATGACACATGCCGTGACGTTCATCAGGAACGGTGACATACCGATGGATAATATACTACTGATGATACGTTTCTTCATCTTCCAGAACCCCCGTTGCAGACGTACCACACTTGTCTTTTGCAGGAAATGGCTCACTACCCACACCATGCCGATGAACTGCGAGATGACCGTTGCCGTTGCAGCTCCCCGTATTCCCCAGTCAAATTGGAAGATGAAAATGGGAGCGAGGATTATGTTGCAGACTACCGTTACCATAGACGTGAGCATCGCTTTCTTGGGATATCCCGTGGCACGCATGATATTGTTTAGGCCAATCATGGTATAAGTGACGGGGGTACCCAGTAATATCACCTGCATAAAGTCGCGGGCATATGGCAACGTATCATTGCTGGCACCGAAGAAGCGCAGGATGTCATCCAGAAAGATGAATGAAACACTGCCGAATATGAATGCGTTGACCAGGCAGAACATCAGTGTGTTTCCCAATACTTCCGTTGCTCCGTCCAGGTCTTTCTGTCCCAACCGGATGGACGAAATGGTGGAGCCACCTGCCGATACCATCGTACAGAAAGCCACGACCAGATTCATCAGAGGGAAAGTTATGGCAAGTCCGGCAATGCCATAGGACCTACGCCATGACCGATGAAAATGCTGTCGATGATGTTGTACAACGAAGTAATCGTCATGCCTATAATGGCCGGAATGGAGTACTGCACAAGCAGTTTGCCAATACGTTCGGTTCCTAATATATGCGCGTTGTTCATTTGATATGAGTCAATTAAGGAGCACAAAGGTATAAAATATTTGTTTGATTCGCAGATTATTCCCACCTTTGTACACTATAATGTTTTGGTATTAACAGATTTAGGTAAAAGAAAGTTTATGGACACAACAAAAGCAACCGCCGTACTTTTTGATTTTGACGGCGTGGTGGTAGACACGGAAACACAGTACAGTCACTTCTGGCATGAAATGGGAAAGCAGTATTTGGGTATGGATGATATTGAAGGCAGGGTGAAGGGCCAGACGCTGGTCTATATTTATGATACCTTTTTTTCCGGGTATGGCGAAGGAACAAGCCGAAATTACCGAACGGCTGAACCGCTTTGAACAGGAAATGTCATTCGACTTTATTCCCGGAGTGCTTGACTTCATTGCCGACCTACACCGGAATGGGGTGAAGACTGCCGTAGTGACCAGCTCCAACGAAGCGAAGATGGCAGCTGTCTATCGGGTTCATCCCGAAATAAAGACTCTTTTCGACCGTATCCTTACGGCCGAGATGTTTACGGCTTCCAAGCCTGCACCGGATTGTTTTCTGTTGGGTATGGAGGTTTTCGGCACAACTCCCGACACCACATATGTATTCGAGGATTCTTTCAACGGGCTGAAAGCCGGCATGGCTTCAGGAGCTACCGTTATAGGGTTGGCAACCACCAATTCCCGTGAAGACATAGCTCCGTTGTGTCATTATGTATTGGATGACTTTCAGGGATTCACTTACGATAAATTAACTCAATTGCACAAGTAATCAGAAAAAGGATTACCTTTGCGCCGAAAATTAAATTGAGTAATTGTAAATTGTAAATTGCCAAATTGTAAATACTATCATGGGTTATATTTCAGACGACACTCGTAAAGTGACTACACATCGCCTTATCGAAATGAAACAGAGAGGCGAAAAAAATATCAATGTTGACATCATACGACTATACTATGGCGCAGATTGTGGACGGTGCCGGGGTAGACGTGATTCTGGTGGGAGATTCCGCTTCCAATGTAATGGCAGGCAATGTCACCACGCTTCCCATCACGCTCGACAGATGATTTATCATGGCAAATCCGTGGTTCGCGGTGTGAAGCGTGCCATGGTCATTGTCGACATGCCTTTCGGCTCTTATCAGGGCAACGAACTGGAGGGATTGGCTTCCGCTATCCGTATTATGAAAGAAAGCCATGCCGACGCCCTCAAACTGGAGGGAGGCGAGGAAATCATCGGTACGGTGAAGCGTATCCTCAGCGCCGGTATTCCCATCATGGACATCTCGGACTGATGCCCCAATCCATCAACAAGTATGGAACATATACGGTCCGTGCCAAGGATGATGCCGAAGCCGAGAAACTGGTACGCGATGCGCATTTGCTGGAAGAAGCCGGATGCTTCGGACTGGTATTGGAGAAGATTCCTGCCGCATTGGCTGCCCGCGTGGCAAGCGAGCTGACTATACCCGTTATAGGCATCGGTGCCGGTGGCGATGTGGACGGCCAGGTGTTGGTGGTTCAGGATATGCTGGGTATGAATAACGGTTTTCGTCCCCGTTTCCTGCGTCGCTATGCCGACCTGCATACAGTGATGACGGATGCCATCAGCCGTTATGTATCCGATGTGAAGAATTTAGATTTCCCGAATGAGAAAGAACAGTACTAACAAACTCATGACACTCAATTTTTGGCGGATGTGTACGGCAAATCTGTTGCTGTTCATATCCGTCTATATGCTTTTCCCTTTGCTTCCTTTTGTGATGGGAGAGCAGTTGGGTGTTTCCGTCGGGCAGGCGGGCAGCATGTTTCTGGTCTTTGTGGTGGCCATGTTTGCTGTCGGTCCTTTCCATGCCTATCTGGTCGATGAATATAAAAGGAAACACGTGCTCCTTTACTCCGCACTCATTATGCTGGCGGCTGTTCTGGGATATGCCTTTGTGGATGGTTATACGAAATTTCTGCTGCTTGCCGCTGTGCAGGGAGCATGTTTCGGGCTGGCAACCACAGCGGGCATTACGGTGGCCATCGACATAACGACTTCCGCGCGCCGCAGCGCAGGAAACATGGTATATGCATGGGCTGCACGCTTGGGCATGCTGGTGGGTGTTGTGTTGGGCATTGGAATGTATAAGATGTATGGTTTCCGTATGGTGACCTATCTGTCCGTAGCGGCCGGACTGGCTAGCATATTTTTCGCATCGAGGGTATATGTGGCTTTCCGTGCTCCGATAGGCGTGTCGTTGTGCAATATGGACCGCTTCTTATTGCCGCGTGCATGGGTACCTGCCATCAATATGCTGTTGATTGCTTTTGTACCGGGAGCGTTGCTGCCACTGATGTTTGTGGGCGATTACTGGTCATTGGCGGCATTGGCTGTATTGGTGTTCATTACAGTCCCGTTCATGAAGATGTTCGTCAAGCTGTCGCACCATTGCCAGCGTGGAACGGCAAACACCACTTGTCATTTGTCTATGGAGACAGGGCTGCTGGTGGGCATGACTGTGGCTTGCCACCTGATGGACAAAGCGCAGATATACCATGTGGCGTCTGTTGCTGCTATGCTTGCCGTATTTTTCTTTGTACTGCTGACCTATCCTTATTATAAGAAGAAGCGGGTGAGGTAAGGGATAAATACAATCAATCCTATAATGGCCGCCGTTGCAGCACATACCAGTACTGCTCCGGCGGCTATGTCTTTTACTTGCCCTGCCACGGGATGCTGTTGGGGAGACACCAGGTCGACCAGCTTCTCAATGGCGGTATTGAACAGTTCGGCTGCTATCACCACTCCGATGCAGAGAATGATTATCATCCACTCCATGCGGGTAATGCCTAAAACGAATCCTGCAATGACTACCACAGCCGTAGCTATCAGATGGAAGCTCAGGTTCTGTTCTTTTCCTATGCAACACCGGATACCTTTCCAGGCATATCCGAAACTGCGCAACTGCTTTTTAAAGTCGTACTTCATGGATTATAGTTGTTGCTTAATTCCTTGAAACCTGTTTCACTCCCTTTACTGTTCTCAGTTTCTTGACAAGTGCTTCCAGATGTCCCGTATCGCTCACCATGATGGTCAGTGTTCCGGAGAACAGCCCGTCATGCGAGTCAATGCCGATGCTTCTCAAAGTAATACCCGTTTCTTTGGAAATGATGGAAGTGATGTTGGTCACGATGCCGATGTCATCGTGTCCCACTACGCGCAGGGTGATGGGGTACTGTGTACCTTGTGACTTCCGGCCCAGCGTGCCTTCACGATACGGTAGCCGAAACGTGAGTGCAAATCACTGGCATTGGGACAATCGCAACGGTGTATCTTGATACTCCCGTCACACTGACAAAGCCGAATACATCATCTCCATAGATGGGATTGCAGCAGCGTGCCAACTTGAAATCCAATCCTTTCAGATTTTGATCAATGACCAGTACATCTTCTTTGGTACCTATCTCTTCCGGTATGCCTTGTTGAAGGTTATAGCCTTCAGCACTGCGGTAGACAATATCGTCGCGCGTATCATTTTCCCGTCTTTGCTGTTCCTGGTATTTGTCTATAATCTCGTTGACATCCAGTTCTTCATCGGCTATGGCTTGATAGAAGTCGGTCACTATCTTGAAACCGAGGCGCTTGATGAGGCGCATCATGGTTCCTTCATCATACTCTATCTTCCGGTTCTTGAACTTGCGTTCCAGGGTTTCCTTAGCGAAGGCGTGCTGGCGTGCAGCCATTTCCTTCAATGCCTGGCGTATTTTGGTGCGTGCCTTGGAGGTGGTTACGATGTTCAGCCAGTCCTGCTTGGGCGTCTGCGTATTCGATGTCATTATCTCCACCTGGTCACCGCTATGCAGCATTTGCTTCAGCTGTACATTCTTGCCGTTCACTTTTGCACCGATACATTTGCAGCCCAGTTTGCTATGGATGTGGAACGCAAAATCGAGCACGGTGGAGCCTTTGGCAAGTTTGAACAAATCACCTTTGGGGGTAAATACAAATACCTCGTCTTCGTACAAATCCAGTTTGAACTGGTCCATCGTTTCCAGTCCGTTGCTGTCCGAGCTCTCTAAGGCTTCGCGTACGGAAGTCAGCCATTCGTCAAGACCAGATTCACCTTTCACTCCTTTGTATCGCCAATGGGCGGCCAGGCCTCGTTCGGCAATATCATCCATGCGTTCGGTACGTATTTGTACTTCCACCCATTTGCCTTCGGGCCCATCACGGTGATGTGCAGTGATTCATATCCGTTGCTTTTAGGTACGGACAGCCAGTCGCGTAGCCTTTTCGGGTTAGGCTGGTACATATCTGTTACGATGGAGTAGGCCTGCCAACATTCCAGTTTCTCCTTTTCCAGGCAAGAGTCCAGGATGACGCGGATGGCGAACAGGTCATACACGCCTTCGAAGGGGCATTTCTGCTTCTTCATTTTCTGGTAGATGGAGTGGATGGACTTGGTGCGTCCTTTAATATGGAACTTCAGTCCGGCTTCTTCGAGCTTCTTCTGTACCGGTGCAATGAAGGCGGCAATGTACTTGTCACGCGATGCCTTGGTCTCATTCAGTTTTTCCTTGATATGGTAGTAAACTTCCTTTTCTGTATATTTCAATGAGAGGTCTTCCAGTTCCGACTTCAATTTGTACAGACCCAGCTTATGGGCAAGGGGCGCATAGAGATAAGCCGCTTCGTTGGCTACCTGCCGACGGGCTTCATCGTTCTTGCAATCCTTTATCTGCCGCATGATGTTTACGCGGTCGGCAATCATGATGAGAATGACACGCATGTCTTCGGCGAAAGTCAGCAACAAGTTGCGGAAATTCTCGGACTCGATGGTAGGGCTTTTGGAATAAAGTTCGTTTACACGTATCAATCCCCGGATGATGCCTGCCACATCCTCGCCATAGATTTGCTCCACTTCCAGAGCGGTGCAAGTGCCGCAGCGCACGGAGTCGTGCAGCATGAGCCCCAGGATAGAAGCACGCTTCATTCCGATTTCTTCCGCTACAATGACAGCCGTCTGCATATCTTTGATGACGGGATTCAAACCGAATATATCACGCTGGATACGGTTGTTCTGTATAGTATTGACAAGATGTGTTTTCAGCTTTTTGCAGTCCCCCTTCTGGAGGGTTTCTCCGGAAAGTTGCAACAGTTTGCGGTAGAGCGAGAAGAGTAAATCTTTCTCTTTGATAGTGAAAAATTCATCAGTTTCCATAATCGTCCGTATTTTATGCTTCAAAGGTAAGTTTTTTTCTTCATTTTCTTGACGGCAGTTCTGCTTTTTTTTG